>JAEEGG010000278.1_pt1 | contig 255025 bp, 160 predicted proteins | sample 9134161 | NCBI WGS metagenome assembly JAEEGG01 (sample SAMN16246543, study PRJNA631951) | gut metagenome | biome: gut microbiome; feature: rumen; material: CR-attached | host: Bos | place: Iran: Karaj | collected 2018-10 | reverse complement strand
GCACGCTCGATGTTGTCACCGAAGGGGAAGAAGGCATCGGAACCGAGGCTCACCTTCGTGTTCTGGGCAATCCATGCTTTCTTCTCTTCGCGGGTGAGCGGTTCGGGCTTTACCTTGAAGAACTGCTGCCAGGTTCCCTCGCACAGCACGTCGTCGTAGTCGTCAGAGATATACACGTCGATGGTGTTGTCGCGGTCGGCGCGGCGTATGCCCTCCTTGAACGGCAGGTTCATCACCTTCGGACACTGGCGCAGCCACCAGATGTCAGCCTTGTTGCCAGCCAGACGTGTGCAGTGTATGCGGCTCTGCTGTCCGGCACCGATGCCGATGGCCTGGCCGTCCTTCACGTAGCATACAGAGTTTGACTGTGTATATTTCAATGTGATGAGCGCAATCATGAGGTCGCGCTTTGCCTCTGCAGTGAAGTTCTTTGACTTTGTAGGGATGTTCTGGAAGAGAGCGTCGTCAGCGAGGTTTATCTCGTTGCGGCCCTGCTCAAAGGTGATGCCGAAGCACTGCTTTGTCTCAACCGGAGCCGGTACGTATGCAGGGTCAATCTTGATTACGTTGTATGTGCCCTTGCGCTTGTCGCGAAGTATTTCGAGGGCCTCGTCGCTGAATGAAGGTGCTATCACACCGTCGCTGACCTCGCGCTTGATGAGCGTTGCTGTTGCTGCATCACATTCGTCAGAGAGGGCGATGAAGTCGCCGTAGCTTGACATACGGTCGGCACCGCGTGCACGGGCATACGCACATGCTATCGGTGTGAGCGGCAGCTTCACGTCGTCAACGAAATAGATTTTCTTCAGAGTGTCGCTCAGTGGAAGGCCTACAGCAGCGCCGGCAGGGCTTACGTGCTTGAAGCTGGCAGCGGCAGGCAGTCCTGTTGCAGCCTTCAGTTCCTTCACCAACTGCCAAGAGTTCAGTGCGTCGAGGAAGTTGATGTAGCCTGGACGGCCGTTAAGTACTTCGATAGGCAGTTCGCCTTCGGTCATAAAGATGCGTGATGGCTTCTGGTTTGGATTGCAGCCATACTTCAGTGCAAGTTCTTTCATTGTATTATGTTGTTTGTTTTTGTTTGCAATATTATCGCACGACTCTGATTTGTGAGTGCAAAGTTACTAACTTTTCTTGAAACGGCAAAATTATAATGGTAAAATGAAGAATATAGAATGAAGAATAAAGAATTTTAGTTACTACTTGATGACATACAACCCGCATGGGATTCTATATTCTCATTTTGTTCTATTTCACCACTGTTTAGAAAACTCATTTTAAGGGGCATTGAAAAGGGTGGGTGGGCAAGGAGTCCAGAAAAGGGGTACACCCTCTAAAAACAATCTTAAAACGCGAAATACAGAGTTGCGCGTTTTTTGAAATCTGAAGAAAGCGCAAAAAAGGCACGTTTTAGTATCGACAACGAACTAAAACGTGCCTTTTTGTGCTGTAAAATCATAGCTTTTGCAATACAATGTGATAGCTATTGCCCAGTAATATGATAGCTTTTACAATGTAATATGATAGCTTTTACCGTGCGTTAAGAAAACTTTACACTTTTAACATTTGCCGATTTCTCCGATTTTAGTAGAAACCGATAGTTTGTGATGCCTAAAAAAAATATTGATTAAACCATTATAACGAGAAAAGCGTCAAATAATCAAAGGGCTATTGCGTTAACTAATAAAAGAATATATCATAATGAATACTATGAGGAAAGTATTTCTACTAATTATGCTGACGGTGCTGTCGCTTACTGGCGGTGCACAGTCCAACAAGGCTTTGACTCCTCTGAGAGAGAAAGACAAGGCGTTTTACACTACGGAGGAAGCCCGACGAATAGGCGACCAAGTGGTGCTGTTCCAACGTGTTACGGGTGGATGGCCGAAAAATACTGACATGGCTACTCCATTGACAGACGAGGCACGCAAGGCGGTGGAGCGCGACAAGGCCCGCCGTGACGACTCCACGATAGACAACAATGCCACGACGACGCATGTTACTTATCTGGCGCGGTTGTACCAGGGTACCGGTGACAAGCGTTATCGCGAGGCGTTCAAGAAGGGTGTGGAGTTCCTGCTGAGCGGTCAGTATGACAACGGCGGATGGCCGCAGTTCTGGCCGGATGCCAGCGGCTATCGTTTGCATATAACATATAATGACGGTGCTATAGTGAACGTGATGAATGTATTGTACGGCATTGCCGAGCAGCATGAACCGTTCAATGGAAAACTCACCGACAAAACTATGCGCAAGAGGGCCAAGGTGGCTTTCGACAAAGGGTTGGAGTGCATATTGAAGACACAGATTGTTGCCGACGGCAAACTGACCATCTGGTGTCAGCAGCACGACCGCGAGACTCTGTTGCCGGCAGCGGCAAGGGCATACGAACTGCCTTCATACTGTCCGCAGGAGAGCATGGGCATACTGATGTTGCTGATGGAACTGCCCAATCCTGACGAGCGTGTGAAGAAAGCCGTACACAGCGCCATGGCATGGTTTGACAAATACAAGATGACAGGACTGAAGGTGGTGCGCACAGGCAAGAAGGGCACGCCAGACTATGACACGAAACTGGTGAACGACTCCACCGCCTCGCCTATCTGGGCGCGTTTCTATAACCTGGAGCATTGCGAGCCATACGTGTGCGACCGCGACGGCATACCACGCAGGAGACTCCAGGACATTGGCAGTGAGCGTCGCAATGGGTATTCATGGTATGCAAGCAATCCTGCAAAACTGTATAAGGTGTATGACGCATGGGCAGACAAGTATGACCCGGCAAACAAGGTCAGTATAAGCCTTGCCACCAAGGGGTTCAACGAGGCTCGGCTGACGGCGGATTATAGTGCTCCGCCGAAGAAAGCAAGCGACTTTGATGCTGTGGTGAATGCAGGCGAGAGCATACAGGCTGCCATAGAGAAAGCACCTGAGAAGCCTGAGAAACCGTTCTGTATCCTGATACGCAAGGGACTGTATGAACAGAAAGTGGTTATAGACCGCCCGAACATAGTGCTGGTGGGCGAAGACCGCGACAGCACCATCATACGCATGGCGCTGCTTAACAGTAAGCCGGTGTTTACTGAATATAAAGGCAAGGCATTGAAGTATGGTGTCGTGGAATTGCTGGAGGGTGCCAACGACTGTGTCATCAGCGGCCTGACGATATATAACAACTACGGTTCGACGGTGGAAAAGACTACTGCCCACCAGATGGCAGTCTATGGACGTGCCACGCGTACAATAATAATTAATAGCAATATCTGGGCTGACGGCAACGATGCCCTGTCGCTGTGGGCGCAAAATGACGGCATGTATTATCATGCCGACCTGTTCCTGAGCTGTGCAGGCGTTGACTTCCTTTGTCCGCGCGGATGGTGCTATGCCACGCGCTGTAAGTTCCTTGGCGACGGCCATGCTATAATATGGCATGACGGCCATGCTGACAAGTCGCAGAAACTTGTCATCACCAACTCTACTTTTGATGCGAAATGTCCTACGCATTTGGGCAGATACCATCATGACTCGCAGTTCTATCTGTTGAACTGCAAGATGTCAAGTCAGATACTCGACCGTAATATCAGCTATGCCTACACCGACAAGGTGCTCGACCCCTGTCCGTGGGGACCGCGCATATATTATTATGGTTGCGCACGCGAGGGTGGCAACAGCGGTTGGCTGAATAACAACCTCAAGGAGGCAGAGGGTAGTCCGGAGCACTATCAGGTGACCGCCCAGTGGGTGTTTGGCAAGAGATGGGACCCAGAACAGCGCGTCAGAGACCTGTGGAAAGTTCTGGAGTATTGAATATTTAGGAGTGAATATTTAGGAGTGATAGGGGAGTAGAAGGGGAGTGAAAAGGGAGTGATAAGGACAAATGTATTTGACTGTATGAATCAGTTAAACGTAATGTCCCTATCACTCCCCTTCTACTCCCCTATAACTCCATGCAATGAACTCACTGCATGATTTCCTCAATCAGCGGTATTACGACCTTCTTTATCACCTTCTCGTTGAGCTGGTGCTCACCCTCGAAGCGGCGGCACTGAGGATAGTGCTTGCTGAAGAGACCGTAGGTGTTGCAGGTCTTGTCGTTGATGCCGAAGAGTCCCCAGACGTGCTGGCGGTCCTCGTCGGTAAGGTTCTTGAACTGCTGCCGCTCAATCTGGTTGTGGTGCTGTATGATGTCGCGGGTGATGCGGAAGGTCTTCTGGTGGTCCTTGCGACCGTTGAAGAACTTGTGCTCGCCAGTCTTCAGCACTCCGCTCATGGTTGACATGTTGACAGCGGGATTTACGCAGATGCGCTTGAATCCGTGCATCTGGTGTGCATACATGCCGCCCATTGACGTGCCCACTATAATGTCGGGCTGCTCCTGTTCGCAGAGTTCACGCAGGTACGGCAGTGCGTCGAGCGGCTCCACCGGTATGTCGGGAGCAATAATTTCGTCATTCGGCATCAAGCGGCGCAGTGTCTCCACTGTGCCGCTTGCGCCTGATGATCCGAAACCGTGAAAATAAATGAGTTTCATTTTTTGTGCTTTTAGGAGTTAAGAAGTTAAGGAGTTAAGACAAATGTGTTCGACTTGATGAATAAGCGAAGGTAATGTCTTAACTCCTTATATCTTAACTACTTGTTATTTGATATATTTCTTGCCATTCTGTATCACCATGCCGCGGTAGTTGCTGTCCACCTTCTGTCCGGCAAGGTTGTATATTGCGTTGGAGTCGGCGACCTTAGCCTCGCCTACGGTCTCCACTCCAGTGGCTGAACCGCCGGTGTGGTATTCCAGTACGATGACTATGCTCTGCTGCTCGCCGGCGTTGGTGAAGGTCAGTTCGTTCTGCACGTTGTCGAGAATGAACTCAGCCTTGTTTGGCGCAGTGTTAGTCTTGGTGAGGTCGAGAATCTGTCCGTCAGACTCGGTGTATGTCTTGCCTGCCACTTCCTTCCAATAGCTGGTGCGGCTGCTTGAGTTTGTTCCCACTATGCTCCAGAATGTGATCTTAGTCACCTTGTGGCCCTCAGGTATCACGATAGTGTTCTGAGCGCCGTTAGAGAGAGTTATGCCAGTGCGCTGCACGCCGTCAAATTCATAGGTCATCTTTGAGCCTTTAGTGTAGTACTTGTTGGTAACGGTGGTGTAGTGCATGCTGTAACCCTTGTTGTTAGAAGGTGAAGCCTCGTTGCCAACCAGTTCAGTGCAGCTGCTATCACCGCCGGTGCGTGTGCAGTTACCCCATGCTATGCAGACCTTCTGAGTCTCGCTCTCTGGTTCCTCGATAGGATCCTCGATAGGTTCATCAGGTCTTTCCTCACCGCCTACTACCTTCAGTATGCCGTCGGTGTAGAGTGCAGTGGTGTCCCATGTCTGTCCCTCGCCCGGTGTGGCAGGAATGATTTCTGAGAATGTACCGGTAACGGTGCCGATGAATGCCTGTATCTCATCGCCGTTGTAGAAGGTGCTGTCCTGCATGGCCTCGTTGAGCACAAGCTTCACATTGCTCTGTATAGTCAGGCCGCCGCTCATTGTCAGTCCCTTGTCAGTAGCCAGTGTGTCGCCCACTTGCAGTGTGGCACCGCTGTTCAGTGTCACCTTGCCAGCCAGTGTGCCATGACCTGCCAGTGTAGCGCCGCTCTTTACAGACACTGCGCCGGTGCCAGTGTGGTTGCCGTTGACGATGAGAGTGCCTTCCGTGACATCTGTCGTGCCGCTATATACGTTGGCACCTTCCAGACGCCAGTCGCCAGTGCCGCGCTTCTCGATAGAGGTGGTACCAATGTTGGCGTGCTTCTGGTCATAGTTGTCAATCACACCATAGAATGTCTCGTCGGTGTTGGCAGTGCCTACAATCCATTTGCCTTCGCCTTTAGCCTTTACATTGAAACCAGAGAGCACTGTTGAGGCATCACCTGACAGACCGCCGAGGATGTATGTTGCAGTATTCTTACTGCCCTGTATGCGCGCATTGCCTTTAAGGTATATGGTAGCGTTCTTGATGTGATGGTTGTGTGCGTCAGGGTCTGATGCACCATTCTGGCTCATGGCAAACTGACTGTTGGTGCCTGAACCGGTGCCGTTAATTATCAGCTTACCAGTGAAGCCGTCCCAGTTGCCCTCGATGTACTCGCGCAAATAATGCACATTCCATATCAGAGTGCCGCTGCCGGTAACGGTGCAGGAGTTCTTGTTCCATAGGTCGAAGTCAACGGTTGACGTGGTGCCTGCCACTGCTTCGATAGGGAAGTTGTAGGTGACATTAGCCTCATTCTTGCCCACCGTTACGAATGTGCCGCCCTGCATCACGAGCTTAGATGCCGAACCGATGCCTGCATCGGAAACGTCCTTGGTGGCGAGTTTCAGCGTTCCACCCTTCAATACCACGTTGCCGTCATACTTGAAGAAACCGGTGTTGTTTACTGCTACCGTGCCGTTTCCACCGACGATGAAATTGCCCTGTCCTTCAATGCCACCGTTCATAGTCACCACGGTATTGCTGTTGGCAATGTTCAGTTCAGTGTCATTGTAAAGCATTGCAGAACGGTTGGTGGCTGTTGAGGCACCAGTGTATTTATATGTGCCGCCGTCCATCACCCAGTTCTGTGCAAACTCCTGGCTCTTGCCCAGTCCGCTGGCAACATCGCCGTTCTTCAGTGACGAGAACTCGTAAGTACCGTCATGCAGCACTGTGGCACCGGTGTATTGCTGGTCGCTTGCCACGGTGAAGGTGCCCTTGCCTGTCTTGTTCATTGAAGCTTTGCCGTTCACGTAGCCAGTGCCGTTAAGGGTGATGTTGGCATCAGAGCGTACTACCACAGCGGTGTATTCCTGTGCCTCGTCAAGAGTATATGTCTTGTCCTCGGTGTCATCGATGAGCCACTCGCCAACGCCAGTGCCGTCGAAAGACTCAGCGTCAACGATGTCAGTCTGTTCAGGACGTGTCTTCATAGTAACAGCATCAGTGTATGCAGACTTGCTGTCACCGCTGTATGCGCAAACACGAACCAGATAAGAGGTTGCGGGAGTCATGCCCTCCTCAGCGATGGTGCATGTGGTGGTGTTTGCATCCACGCGGGCAACCTCAGTGTATTCTGCAGCGTCAGCCTTCTTGTACTCCACTATGAAGCCTTCCTCGTTGTCGCTGTAGTCAGCCCATGAGATGTCAAGGCTGCTGGAGGTTGAAGACTCCAGAGTGAGCAGCAACGGCGCACGCAGGAAGAACTCGCGGCTGTCCTTTGTGATGCCGTTGATATAGTTCTCGATGTTCAGATAGCCATTGCTAGCCACCACAGTAGCATCTGCCACTGACGGGTTTGTGCCGTTGGCTTCTTCCCATGCGTCAGGCATACCGTCGCCGTCGGTATCTGTTTTCTTCGCGCCGGCATATATGCTCCATGCGGTAGGTACACCGATAGGCAGTTCGTTCTCGTTGGTGATGAGCTTGCCCTTGGTACCGTATGACAGCACCTCGTCAATCATATAGCAGTCGGCAATGTCGCGGTAAGGCAGCGAAGCACCAACGTCGGGCAGCAGGTTCTCGATGAGAGAGTTGCCGGCCCACTTCTCCAGTTCAGGATATGCGTATGGAGTTGATACCTTGTCACCACCACCTGTGCCGGTGAACTCCGACGGGTTATACACACCGTCGCGATTCTTGTCCTGCCAGTTGTCGTTGCCATAGAAGTGGAAGTCAGAGTTACCACCTGTAAGGGCATCGCCACCTACAGCAGGACCGTTGATGAAGAGGTTGTTCTCGATGTTTACGTATGAAGTGCCTTCAGAGTCGCCGCCCATGTTATAGGCATAGTTCTTCCAGTTATATACCAGGTTGTTAACATACTGGTTGGTACCCTTCACCTTGAAGTTACGGGTGCTGTTGTCCACCAGCAGTATGCGGTAGAGCGTGATGTTGTCAGCCTGCATCAGACCACCTGCAGAGTGAGTCATCAGTCCCTGTCCCACGATAGAGTTCATCAGGGTGATGTTCTGCGGAGCAGTACCCTTGTTGTCCCAGTTGATGGAGAAGTTCTCGTCCTGTCCCCAAGAGAAAGAGCAGTGGTCGAAAATCATGTTCTGGCCGTTGGCAATACCGCCGGCATCCTTGTCTTTCGTTCCCACGGCACCCATGCGGAAGCGCATGTAGCGCACGATGATGTTGTCGGCGCCAGAGAAACTGGTACCGTCGCCATATACGGTGATACCCTCACCGGGAGCTGTCTGACCAGCTACGTAAAGGTTGCTGCTGAATATAAGACGAGAGTTGATGCGTATTACACCAGCCACGTCGAACACGACAATACGGTTTGGTTGGCTTACGGCGTCGCGTAAGGAACCTGTGCCGGAGTCGTTGAGGTTGGTTACGTGATAGACCGTTGCGCTTGATGTGGCACGTGCACCTTTGGCGAAACGTCCCCAGCCTGCCGCTCCCGGAAACGCCAGCAGGTCGTCAGCCTGTGCTGATGCCACACTCATGAGTCCTGCCAATAGCAAGGAAAAGAATTTTGTTTTAAGTGTCATTAGTTTATCGATTATTTTTATTAGTTTCGCATTCGTAGGGTTTATTTTGCAAAGTTAAGAAAAAAAGCGCAAACCACCAAAAAAAATATATATTTTAGTGGCTTACGCAGATGTATCGAAGTTTTTCGCTGTCGTGCCATATATGCGGCATGAGCTTATTGCGGCAGTTGGATGCTTTATGTGGTATGGGCTTATTGCGGCAGTTGGATGCTTTCGATGCGGAGCTTCAGTAGCCCGGCAGGCACACGGACCTGCACTGTGTCGCCTTCTTTCTTGTTGAGCAGGGCTTGCGCTATGGGTGATTTGATGGAAATCTTTCCCTCTCGTAGGTTCGCCTCATGCGGACTGGCTATGGTGTAAGCCATCCGCGCACCTGTGGCTACGTTGGTCAGTTCCACACGGCAGAGAAGGCCTACACCATTGCTGCCGAGCTTTGACATGTCAACGACACGGGCATGGGCCAGCACACGCTGCTTGAAACGTATTCTGCTAAGCAGTCGTGCTTGCTCGCGTTTGGCAGCATGATACTCGAAATTCTCGCTGAGGTCGCCTTTGTCGCGTGCCTCGGATATAGCGTCGCGCACTTGTGGCAGTTCTACAGTTTCCATCTGGCGCAACTCAGCCACGAGCTTGTCGTAGCCTTCTTGTGACATATATTCCATATTGTTTGCAAAGGTAATCATTTTTCAACAAAACATGGAAAGTTTTGGCAAATAATATTGCATGGAGAAAAAGAATAGTTAAAACTTTTCTTTTTTCAGATTTATTTTGTAACTTTGCACAATGATATGGCACAGGAACTATCAAATACACAAGAGCAGCAGATCGTACAGGAACTGAAACAGACGCATTCCCTCAACGCCCAGCAGGTGCTGATGATGCGTATGCTTGAAATGCCCTTGATGCAGTTTGAGGAGAATGTGCGTACAGAGATGGATGAGAATCCGGCACTTGACGGTGATGGCCAGGATGATTCGGATTTCTCAGATTACTCCGAGAACTCAGATTATTCTGATAATTCGGAAAACTCTGACAGTCAAGAGTCGTCGGAGGATGAGCGCCGCGATGAACTTGACAATGTGTTGGAGTCGATGAGTAGTGATGACCGCCTTGATACATCTGATTATAATCGACAGAACAATCATGACCCGGATGCTGACCGCGAAGAACGTGTGTGGAGCAATGAGGAGTCTTTCTATGACAGGTTACACGAACAGGTTGGTGAGCATGAGTTGACGGAACGGCAAGAGATAATAATGGATTATCTCATAGGCTCGCTTGACGGTGATGGATTGTTGCGTAAGGACCTTGCTTCACTGAGCGATGAGATTGCTGTACATGAATATATAGATGTGAGCATCGACGAACTGGAGCGTGTACTCACCATATTGCAAGGCTTTGACCCACCGGGTATAGGTGCACAGTCACTGCAGCAATGTCTGCAGATACAAATACTAAGGAAGAATCCTACTCCCATCACGAAACTCATGCATGAGGTGGTGAGTGAGCATTGGACGGACTTTGCGCGCAAGCACTGGAAGCGTATAGCGGAACAGATGCAGATGGGTAGTGCTACGGCAGAAGAGGTGTTTGCAGAGATACGCAGGTTAAATCCTCGTCCCGGTGCAGCACTGGGTGAGACTATGGGACGCAGTACGGAACAACTGACACCAGACTTTGTCATCACCATTGACGACGATGAGAATATACAATTTGCAATAAACCGTGGCAAGGTGCCCGAACTGCATGTGTCGCGAGAGTTTGAAGATATGATAGATGCATACAGGCAAAATCCATCGTCGATGACTCGCACAGACAAAGAAGGGTTGCTGTATGCACAACAGAAGGTGACTCGCGCCCGTCTTTACATTGAGGCTATAAAGCAGCGACAGCGTACCATGCGCGACACCATGCGTGCTATCATCCGACTGCAGCGCAAATACATCCTTACCGGTGATGACAGTGACCTGCGTCCTATGATACTTAAAAATGTGGCAGACATTGCTGGTATCGACCTCTCAACCGTCTCTCGTGTGTGCAGCACAAAATATGTGCAGTTGCCGTGGGGCACCATACGTATGAAGCAGTTTTTCTCTGTGCGCTACAATGTGGGAGGGGGCGAAGAGGTTTCGACGCGTGAGATAAAGAATGCACTGCAGGAAATTATCGATGCGGAGCCGAACGGAAAGCCGCTCAGCGACATCAAACTGGCTGCCGAACTGAAGAAGCGCGGCTACCCTATAGCACGGCGCACGGTGGCGAAATACCGCGAACAGTTGGGCATACCGATTGCAGCGTTAAGAAAATAAGGAACACTGTTGAGAATTCTTCAGAAATAAATAGTAAACAGAAGAAAAATAGTCAATAAATAGTCAATAGTAAATAGTCAAATAGTAAATGCAGTAGATGAGAAGAAACCGCCTTATACTTGTTATGGCGAGTTACATTAGTATAGTATTCACGCCATTTTACCTGCCGCTCATGGGGCTGCTGGCGCTCTTCTTGTTTACCTACCTCAGCATGTTCCACTGGGGGTACAAACTGCACATACTGCTGTTGGTGTGGGCTTTTACGTGTTTGCTGCCCACCACCCTTATCCGTCTGTACAGACATTACAAGGGATGGTCGCTGCTGCGTTTGCTGCGGCGCGAGGAGCGCATGGTGCCATACGCCATTTCGATAATGTGTTACATAGCATGCCTGTATATCATGAGTCTGCAGCATGTGTCGCACATCATAACGTCCATTGTCATTGCGGCACTCATAATACAGATACTCTGCGCCATAATAAACCACTGGTGGAAGATCTCCACCCACACCGCAGCCATCGGCGGTACCACGGGGGCCGTAGTGGCGTTCTCGCTCATCTTCGGTTTCTATCCGTTGTGGTGGCTCTGCTTCCTCATACTGCTTGCCGGCGTGCTCGGCACCAGTCGCATGCTGTTGCGCATCCATACGCTGGGCGAGATAGTGGGAGGCTACCTCATAGGCGTGGTGGCAGGATTCGTGGGAGTGGTGATATGAGATGACCCTAACCCTGACCCCACCCCTTTATCCCCTCCCAAGGGAGGGGAGGGATATGTGGAAGACTGTATGAATTGATAAAAACGATAATATTAAATAAAAAACAAGCCTTTTACTCTTTGGATATGGCAGAAGCATATCCTTCCTCTCCCTCGGGAGGGGATTAAGGGGAGGGGTTGTGTTTCCTTTTCTTTCTTATGAAACCAATAGTAAGCATTATCATGGGCAGCACAAGTGACATGCCCGTCATGGAGAAGGCAATGAACTTTCTCAACGAACAGCAGATACCTTTCGAGGTAAATGCTCTGTCAGCTCACCGCACACCAGGTGCCGTGGAGCAGTTTGCACGCACTGCCGAAGGTCGCGGCATCCGCGTCATCATAGCAGCAGCAGGCATGGCGGCAGCTCTGCCCGGCGTGATAGCAGCCTCTACGTCGCTGCCTGTCATCGGCGTGCCTATCAAGGGTATGCTCGACGGACTCGACGCCATGCTCTCCATCATACAGATGCCACCGGGAATACCTGTTGCCACGGTCGGAGTGAACGGCTCGATGAACGCCGCCATCCTCGCCATGGAGATGCTGGCACTTGGCGATGAAGACATACGTCAGAAACTCAAGGCATACAAGTCTGGCTTGGGCAAGAAGATAGAGAAGGCCAACAAAGACCTTGCCGAGGTGAAGTACGAGTATAAGACGAACTAATGGAAATAAAAAGACGACAGACTACCCCCACTATGGTGGGCAACGTACAGATTGGCGGCGATGCACCGATACGCGTGCAGTCAATGACCACCACCAACACCAACGACACTGAGGCTTGCGTGGCGCAGGCCAAGCGCATTATAGAGGCTGGCGGCGAACTGGTAAGACTGACGACGCAGGGCAGCCGTGAGGCGGAGAACATGAAGAACATCTCTGCCGCGCTGAAGGCGGAGGGCATCATGACTCCGCTCGTGGCCGACGTGCACTTCAACGCCAACGTGGCCGACGTGGCGGCACTCTACTGTGAGAAGGTGCGCATCAACCCCGGCAACTACGTTGACCCGGCCCGCACGTTCAAGAAACTGGAATATACCGACGAGGAGTATCAGGCAGAACTCCAGAAGATTGAGGAACGCTTCATTCCTTTCCTCAACATCTGCAAGGAGCATCACACCGCCATCCGCATAGGCGTGAACCACGGTTCGCTCTCAGACCGCATCATGTCGCGCTACGGCGACACGCCCGAAGGCATCGTGGAGTCATGCATGGAGTTCCTGCGCATCTGCAAGCGCGAGGATTTCCAGAATGTGGTGCTCTCCATCAAGGCCAGCAACACCGTCGTGATGGTCAAGTCTGTCCGACTGCTTGTTCTGGCTATGGACAAGGAGGACATGCACTATCCGCTGCACCTCGGAGTCACGGAGGCTGGCGAGGGCGAAGACGGTCGCATCAAGTCTGCCGTGGGCATCGGTGCACTGCTCACCGAAGGCATCGGCGACACCATACGTGTCAGTCTCAGCGAGGAGCCGGAGTGCGAGATTCCAGTGGCAAAAAAACTGGTGGCAACCCCTACCCCTTTACCCCTCCCCGAGGGGAGGGGGGAGATTACGGATGAGAAGTCTGAGAATTTATCGAGTCCGTTCTCTCCGTCAGATATCCCATCACACACCGTAGTCCGCTGGATAGAGGATGATGTGCTCTATGTTGCCCTCAACGAAGATGACGCTGACGATGTGAAGTTGTATTCCGCCATGTGGGCTGGCTCTCCGCTTATTGACGGTAAGGCCCATGAGTTGGTTATATATAATAAAGGAGAAATCTTTGACTCCTCAGTGCAGACAGAGGATTTATCTCCCTCCCCTTGGGGAGGGGCAGGGGAGGGGGTCTCAGAGTCCATCCTTCAGGCTGCCCGTGTGCGCTTCACCAAGACGGAGTATATATCATGCCCGGGCTGCGGCCGCACTCTCTACGACCTGCAAGGCACCATAGCTCGCATCAAGGCGGCGGTGACAGAGGCTGCCAAGGACAATCCACGCTTCAAGACACTGAAGATAGGCATTATGGGCTGCATAGTCAACGGTCCCGGTGAGATGGCCGATGCCGACTACGGATATGTGGGCGCCGGTCCAGGCAAGATTTCTCTCTACAAGAACAAAGAGTGCGTGGAGAAAAACATACCCGAAAGTGAGGCGGTGGACCGCCTGTTGCAGTTCATAAAAGACGACGCGTGACAGGGGCTTGCCACCTATGGGAAAATGAATTTACGATGACATAATATTTGCATCTTTAAAAAGTATTTTGTAATTTTGCACTCCGAAACGTAATTCACAACATATACTGATGCACAGAATAGTAGTAAAGGTCGGCTCCAACGTGCTGACTACACAGAAGGGAAAACTCGACATCACCAGGCTCTCAGCCCTGGTGGACCAGATAGCGTGGATGCGCGAGCACGACTATGAGGTGATTCTCGTATCGTCGGGTGCCGTGGCATGTGGACGCCAAGAACTGAAGGTTGACCACCAGCTCGACTCCGTGGAGCAGCGACAGTTGTTCTCCGCCATGGGACAGGCCAAACTGATGAACCTGTATTACGACCTTTTTCGCGAGTACCACCTGCACATAGGACAGATACTCACCATGAAGAGTAATTTCGAGACACTTGAGCACTATCGCAACCAGCAGGCCTGCATGGAACTGATGCTCAACAATGGTGTCATTCCCATAGTCAACGAGAACGACACCGTATGCCTCACCGAGCTGATGTTTACCGACAATGACGAGCTCTCAGGACTTATAGCACAGATGATGCATGCTGAGACTCTCGTCCTGCTCAGCAACATCAACGGCATATATACCGGCAACCCTGCCGACCCGGCTTCCGAGGTCATTCGCACCGTCAGGCCGGAGGACAACCTCGACCAGTACATACAGACCTCAAAGAGCAGTGCCGGTCGTGGAGGCATGGAATCTAAGTATCACACCGCCCGCACCGTTGCTGAGGCTGGCATACGTGTCATGATTGCCAACGGCGAGCGTGACAACATCCTCATCGACCTTCTCACAAAGCCCGACAGTACGCTCCACACCGAGTTCCTGCCACAGCAGACGAGAGGGTGACACGGCTCATTGCTACGCATAACAAAATAAGGCATGTTCTACAACAGAACATGCCTTTTTTGTATCTATTCACCGAAAAGAAGTGTGTCTTTATTCGTAGTGCCTTATTCTCGTGTCTATGCCATCGCCCTTGAGCTGTGCAGGAATGGTACTTACGTCAGTCTGGCCGTAGTGGTAGGGGAAGAGCACCTTTGGCTTGATGGTCTTTGCCGCCTTCACCAGTTGCTCCACGGTCATCGTGTAGGGCTGGTTGCAGGGCAGGAAGGCAATGTCAATGTTCTTGATGCCTGCCATCTCTGGTATGTCCTCCGTGTCGCCGGCAATGTATATCCGCAGTCCGTCGATGGTCATGATGTAGCCGTTGTCGCGTCCTTTGGGATGAAACTTCGTGCGGTCCGCCGTGATGTTGTATGCCGGTACGGCCTCCACGGTGATGTCGTCAGCCACCTGCATCTTGTCGCCGTTGACCATCGCCTTGCCCGAACCGAACATCTCGGTGCAGCGTTTGTTCATTATCAACTGTGTGTTGGCGCCCGTCAGCTGGCGTAGTGTGGCAGCATCATAATGGTCGGCATGTTCGTGGGTCACGAAGATGTAGTCGGCCTTGGGCATGGCGGCATAGTCAATGGTGCGTCCTCCCAGTTTTGCCACGGGGTCTATCTCTATCTCCCTTCCGTCATACTCTATGCGTATGCACGAGTGCATAAGGGCATGAAACCTTACGGTCTTTCCGCTCTTGGTCTTAAACTCATCCACCTCGTATGCGCCTTTCGCCGTGGATTCAGTAGCGGCAGCGGTCTGCTTTCCCTCTGTGCCGCCGGCACGGTTCTGCTGTCCGCAGGCTGTCGTCAGCCACATCGCAGCCAACAAGCATGTTATTATCTTTTTCATTGTTATTGTATTTTAGCGTGAGTTCGATGAAAATGTTAGTGTTATTCTGATTTTGCCAACTTCGTTTGTCCAGGGGGCTAAAGGGAGTTGGTGGACGTTTCGGGTACAAAGGTAACAATTTAATTTATCTTGTGCAAATTATATATGGTTAAAATCAATAAAATTTGCGAACAAATGGTATATGGCAGAATTGTCCTAAATCTCCACAGAATAGAAAACTCATTTTAAGGGGCACTGAAGAGGGTGGGAGGGAGAGGTGTCCAGAATGATGGTCGAATCGCGTAGAGGGGCCTTAAAACGCTTTTTACAATTCACAATGCGTTATTTTTAATTCACAATGCATAATGCACAATGCACAATTAGGCCATGCAGGGTGAAAAATGCGTGCAATTTGCAATAATTATACATTAACAATGTTATAAAAGCAGCCATATTGCATTGTAATAGCTATCAGATAGCCCAGTAAAACGATAGCTTTTACACTGTAATATGATAGCTATTACCGCGCGTTAAGAAAACTTTACACTTTTAACATTTGCCTAAATGTCGGATTTTACCCTTGCTTCCCATGTTTTCATCATGTCATTGTTTTCCTAAAAAAATAGGTAATGATATAGCTGTTGGCACAAATGATTTTTATTTTTTCATACTATTTATAAGAAATAATATAAAGCAAAGATACTAAAAAATCTCCAATGCCACATCATGTGATATCAGATATTAAACAAATGTTAATGCTACCACGTCTTCATTAATATATTTTAAGAATATAACATGGCATCGCAGTCGTGATGATCCCGAATCCTTAACTAACGAATATTCGACGGATTGTGCTGCATAATATTATTTCGGAATAGCACAAAATTAATTTTTTGGCTCGAAATATTAATTTTGTGCTATAATTGATTGCTAAAATGAAGTAATGTGCGGGAAAATATTCGTAACTTTGTAACCGTTAAATCATCATTGAATGACAATATGATACAGATTCCCATTGAGTCGATGAACCTGATGCTGCTGAACGTAGGGCGGGCGAAACACAACGGTGACTGGAACTGGCAGAACGTCAGTTCACCGTTCATCCGCATCTTCTACGTGGTGGAGGGTGAGGCGGTGTTGCACTTGGTGGACGGCGACGTATTGCTCAAGCCCGGGCGGCTCTACATAATCCCGGCCTACACTGTACACTCGTATGAGTGTAGCGGACGGTTCACGCACTACTACCTGCACATGTACGAGGGGTTTCGGCATGAGGTGAGCCTGCAGGAGGTTTACGAACTTCCGACGGAGGTGGAGGGCGGTGAAGGAATGGAACAGCTGTTTGGGTGGCTGTGTGAGCGACTGCCCGATGCACGGTTGCCCCAGGAAGATCCGCAGGCCTACGATACGTCGGCACAAACGTCGGACTACGTGGCGCGTTACCGCGATATGGATCTATGGGAAAAGATGGAACTGCGTGGTGCCATGCTGATGATAATGTCACGCTTCATCCGTGAGGCCTGTCCTCGTGTGTGGACGAATGATGAACGAATGAGACGCGTGCTGGAGTACATTCATGTCCATATCGGCGACAGCATTGATGTAGAGGAACTGACCAAGTTGGCCAGTGTCACAAAGCCATACTTCATCAAGTTGTTCAGGCGCGAGTTTGGTACGTCGCCCATTCAATACATTAATAAAAAGAAAGTTGAGCGCGCACAGTTACTGCTTTATACCACCAACAAGACAGTGAAGGAGGTAGCTTACGCCCTCGGCTTCAGCGACCAGAACTACTTTATCCGCCTGTTCCGCAAGGTAGCAGGCATTACGCCACAGGAGTACCGTAAGGAATTGCGTCCGTAATACAATTAAACAATATAATATGAATACTATCTATCCTAAGATTGGCATCCGTCCGACCATCGATGGTCGGCAAGGCGGTGTCCGCGAGAGTTTGGAAGAGAAAACCATGGCACTTGCAAGCGCTGTGGCAGAGTTGATAACCCAAAATCTGCGTAACGGCGACGGTTCGCCTGTAGAGTGCGTCATCGCCGATACGACGATAGGTCGCGTAGCGGAGAGTGCTGCCTGTGCCGAGAAGTTTGAGCGCGAGGGCGTGGGAAGTACCATCACCGTGACATCGTGCTGGTGCTACGGTTCAGAGACGATGGACATGAACCCTCACTACCCTAAGGCCGTCTGGGGCTTCAACGGCACAGAACGACCGGGTGCTGTGTATTTGGCTGCCGTGCTTGCGGCTCACGCACAGAAGGGCCTGCCCGCCTTCGGCATTTACGGTCACGATGTACAAGACATCAACGATAACACCATTCCTGCCGACGTGGCAGAGAAGATTCTGCGATTCGCACGTGCTGCTCAGGCTGTAGCTACCATGAAAGGCAAAAGCTACCTGTCAATGGGCAATACCTGCATGGGTATTGCAGGCAGTATCGTCGATGCTGACTTACTGCAGCACTATCTTGGAATGCGCACGGAATATGTGTCGCTGGTGGAAATCCTGCGTCGCGTGGACTTCAATATCTTCGACCCCGATGAGTTTAAGAAAGCGATGGCTTGGGTGGAAAAATACTGCAAGCCGCAGGAGGGGCACGATTATAACGAGGACCGTCCGCTCTTCCCTGGCACGCCCATGACTGCCTTCAACGGCAAAGGCAAGGGCAAGAATCGCGAGGAGAAGGACCAAGACTGGGAGTTCACCGTGAAGACCATGATAATTATACGTGACTTGATGCATGGCAATCCGCGCCTCTTGGAAATGGGATACAAGGAGGAGGCTTTGGGTCACAACGCATTGTTCGGCGGTGTGCAGGGACAGCGGCAGTGGACAGACTACAAGCCTAATTTCGACTTCCCTGAGTCGATGCTCTGCACCAGTTTCGACTGGAACGGAGTGCGTGAGGCTGACGTGCTCGCCACGGAGAACGACTTCCTTAATGGACTGTCTATGCTCTTTGGACATCTGCTTACCAACCGTGGAGTAATGTTCTCTGACATTCGCACCTATTGGAGCCCAGAGGCCGTTGAACGTGTGGCTGGTAAGAAACCAGAGGGACAGGCCGCAGGTGGTTTCATACATCTTATTAACAGCGGTGCCACCACCCTTGATGCTACAGGTGCTATGACGACTGCAGATGGCTTGCCCACGATGAAGGAACCTTGGAACATCACCGATGCCGATGTGGAGGCCTGCATGAAGGCAACATCGTGGATGCCTGCAGACCGCGACTACTTCCGTGGTGGCGGCTACTCATCTCACTTCGTCACTAAGGGCGGCATGCCGATGACCATGATGCGCGTAAACAGAGTGGCAGGTCTCGGTCCTGTGTTGCAATTGGTAGAGGGATGGACGGTGGAACTTGACCCAAAGACCCACGATATCCTTGACAAACGTACCGACCCGACGTGGCCCACTACGTGGTTCGTGCCTCGCCTCGATGCTTCGAAGGACTGCTTCAAGGATGTCTATAGCGTGATGAACTGCTGGGGTGCCAACCATGGTGCTATCGCCTATGGGCATATCGGTGCAGACCTTATCACGCTCTGCTCAATTCTCCGCATCCCTGTGTGTATGCATAATATAGCTGATGCGGATATCTTCCGACCTGCAGCATGGAACGCCTTTGGCATGGATAAGGAGGGAGCCGACTATCGTGCCTGTCAGAACTTCGGACCATTGTATTGAGATAATAATAGATGCAAAACACCAAATAGAATGTTATAGGAAATCGTATTCAAACTATAAATATTTGTTAATTAAACAGCGGGAACATGTTTTTTTTATGTGTTTCCGCTTTTTTTCTAAGGAAAAATGTTAACTTTGTGTTATAAACACTGATTATGACAAACGTAACTATAAAGACTTCAGAAGGCGACATCACTGTATGCCTCTACGACGAGACTCCTCGTCATCGTGACAATTTCCTTAAACTTGCAAAGGAAGGCTATTATGACGACACTCTCTTCCACCGCGTCATCAAGAACTTCATGATTCAGGGCGGTGACCCGAACAGCAAGGATGCACCGGAGGGCGTAATGCTCGGTACAGGCGGTCCGGGATATACCGTTCCGGCAGAAATCCTTCCACAGTTCATACACAAGCGTGGCGCACTGGCTGCTGCGCGTCAGGGCGACGAGGTGAATCCTGAGCGTGCATCAAGCGGTTCGCAGTTCTACATTGTATGGGGACAGGTGTATAACGAAGGACAGATGGGACAGCTGGCAAAGCAGATGCAGATGCAGGCTGAGCAGGCTGTATTCAACCGTCTGGCAGGTGAGCACCGTAAGGAGATTATGGATCTGCGCCGCAACCGCGATCAGGCAGGACTGATGGAACTTCAGAACGACCTCATCGCGCAGACCCGCGCCATCATGGCAGAGCAGGGCAACGCCGGACTGACTGACGAGCAGAAGAAGACATACACCACTGTAGGTGGTACTCCGCACCTTGACGGACAGTACACGGTGTTCGGCGAGGTGACTGCCGGCCTTGACGTCGTTGAGAAGATACAGAACACCGACACTGCTGCCGGTGACCGTCCGAAACAGGACATCAAGATTCTGTCTGTAGAGGTTATCTGATAGTGTTTTGATATAAAAAGATACAAGGCGTGAACTCCTATGGTTGGAATTCACGCCTTTTGCCATTGTGGGAGAGGGATAAAAAAACATTACATTTGCAGCGAAAAACTTGCTTGTTTCAGAATGTTTTTGTAACTTTGCTCTCGCAAACTCGCCAAAGGCGACCACGAGCCAGCTCCGCTGACACTCGTTGTTTGCTTCGTGCGATAGCATTGCTCTCGCAAACTCGCTATTACGCGACCACGAGCCAGCTCCGCTGACACTCGTTGTTTGCTTCGTGCGATAGCATTGCCGTCATAACTAAACAACAAATATCCAGACAATGAAAAATCTTTACTCTCTTTCTGCAACATTGGCTTTCGCCATGCTGCTCTCATGCATAGCTGTTTCGGCACAGATGAAGCACACCATCATACGCTCAGGACAAGGCATGCATGCTTCCTCTACCGGCGGTACGCAAAGCAGCTACGGCACCACCGTGACATACAAGGGCGAACAGTACATCCGCGTAAGAACGGCGGAGCAGTTTCTTAATGCGCTCGGTTCACGCCGCAACGTGCTTGTGGCTGCCGACACCGAGATTAACCTGACGCCGCTGCTCGACGACCAGAGCCATTTCCGCACAAAGTACAGGATGTGGTCATCCGACATCTCAGGCGGCATTGCCGACGGCCGCGAGGTGGTGGCAAGCGAAGAGGTGTTCGACGGTCGTCAGCTCACGCTCGTCAACTTTAAGCAGCTGAACATCGTGGGTGAGCGCAACTCACGCATCGTGGTGGAGCCACGCTATGCCTTCTGCCTGCGTTTCGTTGACTGCAAGCAGTGCGAGGTGCGCAACCTCACCATCGGCCATACCGAGGGCGGCTACTGTACCGGCGGTGTGATAGGCGACCTGCGCGGCTGGCGCATATATGTGGTGAACAGCGACCTCTATGGCTGCGGTGCCTACGGTCTGGAACTTGAGAAGACCAACAGCTTTGAACTGCGCAATTCAAATATACACGGCTGCACCTACGGCATCATGACTCTCAGCAGCGTGATGTCGATGACGGCATCGCACTGCAATTTCTTCAACAACCGCGAGTATTCGCTCATAGGCAGCGGCAACAGTGCCGGCGTGGTCTTCGACGATTGCTGGTTCTTCAACAACGAGGGTACGCTGTTCTCATTCGACAGCGAGTTCTACCTCCGCAACAGCAAGGTGTTCCATCTGGAATCAGAACTCGGGAGCATGGAGATGGCAGACCAGACCGGCGGCAACAATGAGTTCGGCGAACTCTTTTCCTACCACGGTGCCTACGGCCAGATGCTCGAAAGGCGAAACAAGAAGATAGGTCCGGATGTGGAGTAATAAGGAAAGATAGTCACAGTTCAACAATTACTTGTTGACTTTTCTGAAAAAGCAAAGTGTAAGCAAACGGTGCTGTTTGCTTACACTTTGCGTAATGTGTCATAAATGGTTATTGTATGTATTTCTGCCTGACGGCCTTGGGCAGTTTCGATGCAATGAGGTGGTATGATTCACTTATCCATTCCTTAGCCAGCGCATCGTCCAGCTGCTCATAATACACGTCGCTCCAGTGCTTCTTGTTCCAGTGCCACGCCGGCGTTACGGCAGAGTGGTGCTCACGCAGTTCTTCATTGCGCTCCGGCAAGAGCTTCAGCGCGAACCTCGGGGCGGAGTTCTCCATGTCGTGCTCGCCGCCGCCCAGCCACAGGCATACGAATATCTTGCCCTCAAGGCGGAAGGTGATGATGTCGTCGCCAAACGGTTGGTCTTCGGTCACACCGTGCAGCGACAGCGTGTAGTCTCGAATCTGCTCTATGTTCATGGCTGTTTCACGAATTCTTCTATGTCCTTGTCGGTAGGAGAATTGAGCAGGCGTCCTTTCTTCCAGTTCAGTCCAGGGTATGCGGCTTGGAATGTCTTTTCCGAATTATCTATGCTGCTGCTTCCCGACGTGGCGAAGAATATCACTGTCTTGCCTTTCAGGTTGTGGCTTTCTATGAAGGTGTTGATGATTGTCGGTGCTGTGTTCCACCATATAGGGAAACCGATGTAAACCACGTCATACTGTGCAATCTTCTCGCACTTCTGTTTGATGGCGGGACGTGAACTCTTGTCTGACATCTCCACTGACGAGCGGCTCTGCCTGTTGCGCCAGTCCAGGTCGGCATCTGTGTATTTCTGCGCAGGCTCAATCTCAAACAGGTCTGCTCCGGCGGCCTTCGCCATGCGTTCTGCCACCGCACGAGTCTTTCCCGATGCAGAGAAATAAGTCACCAGTGTTTTTGCTTTCTTCTCTTCCTTCTGTTTCTGTGCCTGAGCACAGCTGGCGAGTCCCAGCACGCACAGCAGTGTTATCAATGCTTTTTTCATAATGTTTAGTAGTTTATGTTATTATTCAAATATTGCAGTTTTTTAAATGACATTCCGCTACAAAGGTAGTTAAAATAATGTTATCTGCAAAATATTTGGTAGAGAATTAGTGAAAAGAAAGCAAAAAGAAAGGCATGTCCAATGTATGAACATGCCCTTTGGGTGTATGAAGTTTTGTGTGATTGCTGTCTTTGCTGCTGCGGTCAGAATTTCTTTCCGAAGATGATGCTGCCGAAGGTCAGCGCCAGCACCTTGAGGTCGAACCAGAAGGAACGGTGGCGCAGATAGTAGAGGTCGAGCTCCAGTCGGCGCAGCATTTTCTCCATGGTGTCGGTGTAGCCGTTGTATAGCGTGGCGTAACTGGTGACGCCCGGACGTATCTGGTATAGGAAGGCATAGCGTGGGTCGTGCTGCATTATCTGGTCGATGAAATGCTTGCGCTCGGGGCGGTAGCCCACGAAAGCCATGTCGCCGCACAGTACGTTCCATAGCTGCGGCAGTTCGTCGAGGTGGTGTCGGCGCAGGAACTTGCCGATTCTTGTAAGGCGCGGGTCGTCGTCGCCGCCGCTGTGGCTCAGCTGGGGCCCCATCTTCTCTGCATCCAGGCGCATGCTACGGTATTTGTATATGTGGAACGGTCTGCCGAAGCGTCCTATGCGTTCCTGTACGTACAGTGCCGGACCTCCGTCGTCGAGTTTTATCAGTATGTAGCTGAGCAGGAAGAGAGGCGAGAACACCACTATGCACACAGTGGCTATCAGCATGTCGATGAAGCGTTTCATGCCGCGTTCCAAAGCGGTCATGCCGTCGGGGATAAATGCAGTGGCATCCTTTTCTACCATATTGGATGGCAGTCCCATGGTGCCGAAGGTGCGTATCTTCTTCTCGAGCACCTCGACAGGCACCTGGGCATTCCATGCTTCCTCGCCGTATTCCTTGTTCCATGCACTGCGGTGTGTGCGTGTTTCGTATGCATAGATGCGCCAGTTGATGCCCCAGTGCATCATGAGCCACAATATGATGTTGATGATGAAGATGAGTGTGTAGTTCACCTTGTACTCTACCATCAGCCATGTGAGCGCAAGAAATGTAGTTGGAATCAGTATGAGCATGATGCACATACCGGTGCGGTGTATGCCGGTGCGGTAGAGCTTGTCGTTTATTTGGTTGCGGTCCTGGGTAAATATCTCGCGACCGTCGCGCAGGCGGCTGCCGACCACGCGTACGATGTCGAGTACTGGCAGCGTGAGCACTGCCAGGGCTTTCATCATGGAACCATTGCCAAATTCAGTGTTGTTGCCGCGTAATATTACTATAAACAGATAGGCGATGAAGAAACCGAGGATGTAACTGCCGGAGTTGCCCATGAAGCAGTGCTCCCATTTCTTCCAGAAAGTCTTTATCATCCAGTAGGGCACGAGAACCCCCATCACCGCTGCGGTGATGAGCAGTGGTGTGATGCGTTGAGAGTTGAGCAGCATGGGTATGAAGAGCAGCATTGTCATGATGCCCATGGTGCTGACCAGACTGTCGAAACCATCGAGCAGGCGGAATGTGGATATTATAATGAAGGCTGCCAGCACCGTAAGCGGTGCCCCCACCCACTGTGGTATCTCATAGATGCAGAAAAGGCCGTGCAGGTTGTCTATTGCCATGTCAGACACTGCGAATACGCATGAGGCAAGCAGGATGGCGGCAGTGCGGATGCCTGACGATGCCCCGTGGATGTCATATTTCAGTCCGACGAGATACAGAATCAACGCTCCAGTGATGAGCGAGAAGGTGCGCGGCACCATCGACATGCACGAATGTCCCAGTTCCTTCCACGGCAATACCATCGGTATAAGCAGCGAAGCACACAGCGAAAGCAGTATGATAGGGAGGATAGACAGACCTGCTATCTGATAGATGCGTACGCCGTCGCGTGAGAGGTCGTCGCCTTTGCGGTCCCATTGGTTCTTTACGCTCACCACCATCATGCGTGGCAGGATATATATGCTCAGTGCCAACGAGATGGCAAACGACAGGGATGTTATTAATAGTGTATGATTCATCGTTTGAATTTGATATTGCGTATTCTTTCTGCTATTTTAGGCAATAGACGCTTCACCGGATACAGTATGCTGACCTTGATACCGTTCTTGCGGAAAGCACGCATGATGTTCTTGTTGCCGCGTATGATGTTGCTCAGCTTACCGTTGCTCTCACCGCCTTCACGCATCACCACAAGGCAGTGGGGCTGGTAGCAGTTCCTTATCTTGTGTTTCTCTATGAGTCGGAGCATCAGCTCAAAGTCGGCAGAAACGGCGAAAGACGTGTCGAAGGCGCCATACTTTGAAAGACATTCGCATTTTACATAGAATGTGGGGTGGGCGGGGTGCCATCCGCGCACGAAGCCCCCCGGCGAGTATTGGCTGCCCTTCCAGCGGCGTACTACCTGTGAGGTGTCATCGTGATTCACATATACAAGGTCGGCATACGTGCAGTCTATGTCATTCTGCTCAAAGGCTTCATTAATCCATTCCAGCACGTGGTCGTCGGCATAGAAGTCATCGCTATTCAGAATACCCACCACATCGCCAGTGGCATGGGATATGCCGCGGTTCATAGCATCATACAGTCCATTGTCTTTCTCAGAAAAGATTCTCAGCCTGCCCCCGAAACGCTGTTCGTAGCTGTGGGCAATGTCGAGCGTTGCGTCGGTAGATAAGCCATCCTGGATGATGACCTCATAGTCCTGATGCGTCTGGCACAGAATACTGTCCAGAGTATCGCTCAGTGTCTTTGCACTGTTATATGTCGCTGTGATGATGGAGATCTTCATTTCATTCCGAAGGCGATAGACGATGGCTTGAGCAAATGACTCCATGTTTGTGTCAGGAAGGTACCCGCAAGGCTTTCTGTGTCATATACCATGTGGTGCTTCCATATGTTGGAGCGCCAGCGGCGCAGCTTATACCAGATCTCGCTGAAGATGTTTGACGGATGCTCTTCATTAAACTCAGGTTCGAGGATGTCTGCCATAGCCCTGTGCAGAGTCTCACTGTCGGTGTGGGATTCATGTGCGAAGAGTTCCTCGTCAAGGCCCAGATAGTGAGTGCAAATGAACACTATCACATCAAGATAGCCAAGCATGCCAACCTTCTCGGCGCTCTCTAACAACAGGCCCATGTCGATGAATTCATTGTATTTATGGGCGTACAGTCCACAGTCAAGCACCTGTCGCAGCGTGGCTTGCGAGGCAGTGAAGTTCTCTGCCGAGTGACGAATAAGGTAAAGCAGCATGCCGGTGTGAAACTCCAGGTCTTGTTTTACCCACTTTTCGATTAGTTTGCTTGACGGATGTGCATGTACATTGAGTAAAGAGTGGTGGTTCTCTATAGCCACGCCGTCAATTATAAACGTAGAGTGCTTATGCTCGCTGTAGTCAATCTTAACGCCTGTCTGCTCTATCAGTTCGTTCGAGCGTTTGTAGTCCTTGCCGCAGTATATGTCGATGTCGCTTGCGGTTCGCAGTTCCGGGTCGGGATAGCACAAAGAAAGGTGATAGCCCTTCAGTACCTGCACCTTGATGCCGTGCTTTTCGTAAAACTTCGTGAGTTTGCGCAACACCGCCAGTTGTTGCTGATACTTCTTTCGCTGGGTTATTTCCAGTCCCATCCACGTAAGCTTCAGCCGGCGCATCTCCCTGCTGTTCAGCTTGCCGTTCGGGTCGTCGTTAAGCCCGCTCTTCACGTAGCCGCTGAATGCCAGCTGCGCCACACCATTGCGTGCTGCAATTTTTATGAGCTTGTCCCAGTCCACTTCGTCTATATCGTCAGGCAAAGGCTGTGGACAGCCGATGGCATGACTGATAAGACAAAGCAGGGTGTTATGAGTGGAAGTATTGCGCATTACTTGCAGTTATTGTTATGGTTGTGCTCATATATCTTCGCATCAACCAGTGTCCTGTACCAATATGCCTGCATGAAGGCAAAAATATAGCCCGGTGTCCCGTCAAGGAAACCGAGCCTGAGATAGTATCTATACCAAAAGAACAGTTTCGCACGCAGAAACATTGGCAGACGATAGTAAAGTCCGTCGCGAAGCTTCTTCGCCTTCTCTGGTTGCCCGTCAAGTTGTGCGTTCTCACGACCTGAGCGTACGTCGAAATAGTCCTGCACTTCACGCGTTGCATACCAGTTATGCTTGTTTATATATAAGTCTAACGTCTTCAGTGTATGATGTATGGCATCATTCTTTAAATATACGCACCGACCTTCACTGAGGACGATATGCTCGCCCATAGCACGTTCTTCAAACCTACCCTTACCATATTTAAAGATGGTTATCTTCTGGAATGGATAGAAACCACCATGCATAAGGTATTTACCCATAAACTCCACCTTGTAACGCATCATAAATCCTGACACATCATCTGTAGCATGATGTTCCAGTTCCTTCTCAAGTTCTTTACGTAACTCTGGCGTGATTACTTCATCTGCATCAAGTCGGAATACCCAAGTGGTTTTTATTCTCAGATTGTCAATAGCCCAGTTAAACTGTCTGCCGTAATCAACGAAAGGTTCATGCCTTACTATCTCCACCCCAAGTCTTTCCGCAATCTCAACGGTTCGGTCAGTACTGCCGCTGTCAACAATGACGATGCGTTTCACCCAACCTTCTACGGAGCGGATGCAACGTTCTATGTCTGTTTCCTCATTTTTCGTGGGGATGATTACTGTAAGGTCGGTCATTGACTAATCAATTTGTTGTAGAGGTCGATATATTCCTGATACTTATTCCTACAGTCGAAATGTTCAGTCACATATTCCCTGCAGTCCTTACGCATTTGTAAATACTGAGGATGCTTGCATATTTCTTCCACTGCGACTGCCAATCTTTTGACATCATACAGAGGAACAATCTTACCCACCTGTTCGTTTATTAATTCAGGACAAGCCGTAGTATCATATACTATAGATGGTGTTCCGCATGAAAGTGCCTCAATGGTAGTCATACCGAACGTTTCCTCGTATGAGGGATTGACAAATATATCGGCATTACTGTATAGATATACTAATTCTTCAACTCTGTCAGTACGACAAATTCCCGTTATACCATGAGGCAGTTTTTTTATTTCTTTTTGTGTTAATCCTACGAGTGTTATGTGATAATTATCAGGTAATAGTTTGCGTAATTGTATGAAATCTGACAATCCCTTGTTCATCTTCCAATTACTTGCTACACCAAGAATTTTAAAACCACTGTGTTCAATACGTTTTTGCGGTGCAAAAGTATCAACATCTACACCGTTATATATCACCATTGTTCTGGTGCGATTAAGAAATGACGAGTTTACATTGTTGTTAAGCCATTTTGAAACCGATACCAAGGTAAGATTACTTAAAGAAGGAAAAAGTTTTTTCTTCAGATTGTAGTTTTTCCTACTATGATCAAGGAACAAACTTTTGGGATATGCTTTACGGTTCACACAGTCATGGCACTGCTCTTTCCATTTGAAACAACCATTGTATTCGAAATGAGTGCAGTGCCCTGTAAACGACCAACAGTCGTGAAGAGTCCATACCACGGGCTTACCATATTCCTTGAGAAACTCAAATAGTATCTTGTAGTTCAGGTAGTACCCGTGTATGTTGTGCAGGTGAATGATGTCGGGTTGGATTTCTTTTATCTGCCGCACCAACCTCTTCGTGTCAATCCTTGATGCCAACCCTTGGTTGTCAAGCAGTAGGGATTCCACCCCATGCCATGCCACACTGACCTTTCCTCCTATGCGGATAGTCTTCAAAGCAGAGCCGCCATTCTGTCTGCCGTAGGCCATATATACCTCCCATCCTCTTTGTTGAGCCAACAACCCTATTTGTTCCGCAATACGACCATGTGCTCCCCAGTTGGCACTGACATTTATTTGAAGTAGTTTCGGCATTATAATATATTTCTCAATACAGAAATCTGATTCTGTATATTCCACTTCCCGTCTATCTCTTGATAAGCCTGCTGTCTAACGCTCTCTCGTTCTGCAAGCGTCATGTTCAACCAGTTTTTTATTTTCTCCGTGAGACTCTCTACAGAGTCCTCCTTAAAGAAATCCCCTGTCACGCCTGGACGTATCGCCTCAAACTCTGGCATTTGATTAGGGAAATCATCATGTGTTATTACGGGACAACCGTATGTAAGGGCATGAATGGCAGTCAACCCTACATTACCTGGCGACACACACATTGTTGCATTGTAAAAGAGTTCTCCAAGTCGTTCCTCCTCATAACATGGACCATAGAACCATACTCTGTCTTGCACCCCAAGTCTTTCCGCAATGGTTGCCATGTCAGTTCCCTCTATATCCTTGCCTACCAACACCGCATTCACATCTATGCCTTCACTTTTTAATCGTGCCACAGCTTCAATCAACAGATTGAGCTTCTTTGAGCGTTGTATCCTGCCGCAATAGATAATTACAGGTTTGTCATTGTTGAAATGCGAGCGATATATTTCAGTAGGAGTCAACCGGTTTCTTATCTGGCGTTGTTTGTCGGAATCCAAAGAATTATATATCACACATACATTCTCTGGTTTAATTCCCTGCTCTATTAATAACCGTGCACCATATTCATTATAGCACATACATTTGGTATGAAGGCGGAAATATATACTCTTGATCCATTTCTTTATACCATGCTCACGTCCATACCAACCATGGGTCCATGATATTGTTTCCTTACCAAATAGTTTGGCAAGTAAGAGTATCACCCAATTGCTTAAGCACATCGGTTCACCGGTCATAACATATCTGTCAAAATTCTTGAAGATAGGATTTACCGAGCCACCGAGCCAATAGAACCCATAGAAAATGTTGTGCCTTTTTACTGTCCGCTTATACCCAGACAATTCTTCATAGTTGAAAGTCTTCAGAATGTCACCACCTCTGTCACCTATATAGAATGCAGCATCAAATTCCTCTGCTATTCTTTTATATATAGGGAATCTATAGTGAGGACCGAAATTCAGTATGAAACATGTTTTGCCTTGCATGTTATTTTCTGGCATAACAATCTTGTTGAGTGCTACCTTTTGATATGACTCCATTTATAATAAATATAAGAAGACATATTGGCAACCATTTATTGTGTGAATATGGATGTCCTGTACTCATACACCCTACCATTACATACGATGCCATGGAGAATGCCCAAAAGATATAGTTGTCGTATATTTTCTTACTGAATAATGTTTTTACTGGAATCCATACAGAGAAATAGAAGCAAAACACTACACCGAATATTCCCATGTCAAGGTAACTCTGCATCAATGGGTTGTCAAACCATAATGTCATATATCCTTTGCCAAACAGGTATTCCTCTGTTGTGAAGCGTGATATGATTTCCAAGGCTTTTTCTCGGTTATAATATCGTTGCGAAGCAGAGTTTGTATCTTCCAACTGGTATGTACCGTTGATGAAATCGTCTATACCGTTGAATATACTTGCCATGTTGTCCGTCAACATATCTTTGTATATTGAAGCAAAGAAATAAGCAAAGACGGCAACCAACATAATCATGGTTGTGTTTCTCTTAGTTTTGTCGGACAACTGCTTGTATAAGTAAATCGCGACAATCAGTAGGGCAACGATAAATGGTGTGCGCTTTTGAGTCAGGTTGATAACAAGGAAATCGAAGAATATACAGAGAAATAATATTATTTTTACCACATTGCGATTACTCTTTCCCATGAAATAAGTGCAACAGGCTACATTCGTAACGCAGACACCTGAAATAGTAAGATAATCAAGAATGCGTTCGTCCTTGTCCATTTCGTCGATGAGAATCTCCACCATTCCGGAATCTAATACATAGTATCCCAGTATTGCGCAGAAGAACGATTCTATACCTATCCACAGAATTGCATTATGCAGACATAAATCCTTGTCAAATCTTGTATAGGTCAGTGCTACACCAAAGGCAATAATTAGATAATGGAATAGTGAGTATGTATTATCGTTGAAGTTGGATATGTAGTAATATAACAACGCTACCAGTTGGAACACTATCAGAAGAACCATGTCTTTGTTCCAACGCATGGTTTGAAATGTTTTGACAAAGTTTTTGTAAGGAAAAAGAAACAGTACACCCATCAGCATGAAAAAATTACCTATAGGCACATCGTCGATGAAGGTACGATAATACATTGCCATAGGGAATGCTGTCATTATCAGTGATAGGCCGAATTCCGACAGACGATATTTCTTCTTGTTTGTCACTGATGGTGACGTTTTTGTATCTGTCATGCTAATGTATTGATGAAATTATCAACAGAGTTGCTGATTGCATAATTGTTGTTTTTGTTTGTAGGCTGCACTTTAAAGGCTTTACTAATACCGTCAGCCGTAACATCTTTCAAATTGATTCCAAGACCATGATCTCTGACGATATCGCCGATAAGTCCTTTATCCGGGGCTATTACAGGTTTGTTGAATACGGCTGCATATCCCAGTATGCCACTGCTCAGGTTTACCATTTTATATGGTATCAGTATGCAGTCACATGTTTGGCAGAGATTGTAGAGAAAACCATACTGGCAGAATTCGTCAAACACCAAGATGTCAGTCTTTTGCCTTGCTTTCTCAAGCAGATTGTAGAATTTCTCTTTGATGTCATCATATATCTTTCCTGCGAAGATAAAGCACCTGTCTGCCAATACATCGCTATCTGCCATCAGAATTGCCTTTAATATCTCCAAGGTACCTTTTCTTTCAGTCAATCCGCCAAAATGTAAATAGACATATTTGTCCTCTTTTATTCCTAACTCATCTCTGATGTCGTGCACTTCATTATTATTTATGTCAGGTATGGGATCAGGTAAGAATCTAAATTTAGAAGTATTATATATATCGTTCAACTTTTGTACGCTACCTTTATCATTTAATATGTAGTAAATACCTTTTCTGTGAAATTTAGACATCAGCAGGAAGCGGAATTTCTCAAGCCAGAGTCTTATACCGCTCATTTTGTCATCGCGTAAAAATATTCGATATATTATTCCCGTCAAAACACAACTTGTCGGCAACAAAAACAACAAGAAAGGCATAAATTCCATTAATGTTGTCAGAAGCACTCTATCTGCCTTATATTTCTTTGCTTTTTTTGCGACTATCTGAGATTTATTCCATGCCTTAAGAATGGCATTACCACATTGGCAACTATCTTGTTCACTCTCTTTGAGATATTCTATCTTAATATTCTCAGCATCCTTCCAATTAATTTTCTCCTTTGCTTGTCTGAATCCCTGACATAAAAGGAATACGTATTGTTCTTCTTTATTGCGAACAGCCATATCTCTATAGTGAGAGAGAAACTCCATATGGTGTCCGGTTATAGTGTCATCAAATATCAGAGTCATTGTACAATCATCTCATATACATCTACATACTTGTTGTAAACTCTATGTTTGTCAAATATCTGTGCACGCTTACAACATGCTTCCACAGAGTAAGGGTGTTGCCCACATATCCTTATAATTTCATTTTTCATAGCAGCAACATCCTCTTGTTCTACAACTACACCGCAAGTATCATCAATTGTTTCAGGAGCACCACCTGCACGGAATGTAACGACTGGTGTACCACACGCTATTGCCTCTATATTAACCATCGACAACACCTCTTGTCTAGTAGGGTTGATAAACACATCAGCAGCACTATATATATCACTCAGCATACATTGGTCCTCTGTACGTTGTATGGTTATAACATTTTTGGGTATATAATTCTCCACTTTATTTATTGCTCCCACCATCACTACCTGATAGTCATCTGAAAGCATCTCTGCAATCCGACAGACGACATCAACTCCCTTCATTTCTGTCCATCCTGAAGCAACAGCAAGAACCATCCATCGCCGTTTTATTGAAAATCTTTCCCGTATATTGCTTTTGTGGGGACAAAAGATGTTCAGGTCTATTCCGTTGTTTATAGTCCTGATTGGATAATCTGACATGAACGACTGCTCACACAGATTGGCCAGCCACTTAGAGGGTGTGCACAATACCATATTGTCCACTCCCGTGAACCATTGTTTTTTCTGTATATACTTCCTTCTTGAATTGTCAAACATACTTGCAGGATACACTCTGTATAACTTACAGCCATAGCATTGTTCTTTCCACTTAGAACAACCTTTTTCAAAATGTGCACACCCTCCAGTAAAAGCCCAGCAGTCATGTAGCGTCCATACAACAGGGATATTGTTTTTCTTTATAAATGAAAACAACAACGGGAGATTTATATAATCAGGATGCAAGTTATGCAAATGTATCACATCAGGACGCCACTTCTTTATTCTGCGTAGTAGCAACCATGTGTCTATGCGATTAAAACATCCGTTCTTTGAAGTAAGGTAAGCCAGTTTTTCACTCAACTTACGCAGTATAATTTGACCAAACAACCACTGTGTATTGTCTTTCTTTAGATTTTTATTTGTTAGAGTAAATGGACAACACATCACAACCTCGTGCCCACGTTTACGTGTTTCGCTGGCACACATCTGCATGATATTACCCGTAGATCCATTATACCAAGAGTTAATACCAAGAATTCTCATATGTGTAAGAGATCATTTACTAATGTTATTATTTTCTTAACTTTCTTTGGGCTATTAGTTCACGTACAGTATTCCTTTCCTCTACACTAAGTCCAAACAAGAATGTAGCTCCCACCAATCCTATCGTGGTAAAAAGGAAACACAATACAAGACGTAAGAGTCCTTCACTTAATAAGAAGTGTACACACAGTCCAAATACAAACATGATAACTGTTATACCTATAACAGGTAGCACGACTCCCCTCATATAATCACACAGTCTCATATTGCAGACTTTCTTCGCATATGTCACAACTACGATGTCGCCACAGAAAGCCCACACAACAATCATTGGGATATACAGCCAATAGGGGCTGCCTCCACATTTGAAGCAAACATATGTTATGGCTAATGGCAATATGTTCATCACGCTCTTCCAGATGGCGAAAGCTTTTATGTTGCCCATGCCGTAAATGGAGATAGCCAGCGGCTGCGCCATCTGCGTGATGATGATCATTGTCATTTGGAATACACAGAATGTCATACTCCATTGTGGCACGTGCTTAAGCCACAACTCAAGTATGTAAGGTGCCTCTATTATAAAAGGTACTGTGAAGAACAATGTCATCAGTGCATTAAACTTACAACCACTTATAGAGGCTGCATTCATCACCGCATACTCCTTTGCTCCCGCCTTTTTCATGATAACAGGGTTTAGGGCTTTTTTCATGTTTTCCGAGAAAGTTGACAGGTAAGCCCTCACTTGGTTGGATATTCCCTGTGCTGCGTTGAGTGTGGCACCATAGAAATGGTTCAACACGACACCTATACCCTGAAAGGTTGCAAGGTCGGTTATGGCAGTTAGGAAACTCCAGCCCGAAAAAGTTGCCATCTTCTTTGCTATGGAGTAATCCCAATATTTGAAAGGCGATAAGACACATTCTTCGTAATGCTTGTGGCAATATATCTTTGAAATAGTCAGTGTCACTATCGGCACTGCAGCAGACAGGATCCCAAAGAATATGAGTTTGTCATACGAAGTATATATGCAGGCAAATGCAATGCCTAACCGTAGTAATGCCTCAAAGATGGCTATCAGAGAATAGTAGAGCATATTCTCATGAGCATTCAGCATGGCATCGTAGGGGACATTTATCACAATTAATGCTGCGCTGAAAATCATGCCTACATATATCGTTTTGGTTGCAATCACCCTGTCTGGTTCTATGTTGAGTATTCCATTGAACAAAGGAAACATCGCCGCAAACAATAACAGCATTGTGAGTAATGCTATAATGCAGTGCATCACAATGCTGATATTGAATACTTTTTTCTTCTCCTCAAGATTATTCTCCCCCTCTGCATACGACAAAAAACGGTATGATGCATTCGCCATGGCAAGATTAAGGAATCCTAACATGGAGATTATGCCGCCTACGACGTGGAACACTCCGAAATCCGATTCTCCCAGCGTAGCCAAAACAAGACGGGTGGAATATAACGTAACGAAAGTAGTTATTCCCATCTTGAGATACAGGTAACTCGTATTCTTTATGACACGTGAGACGGTTGACATTTATTCTTGCGGATTGTCTTTGGTTTATGTACTGGCTATTTTAATACAGCGGCACACAAATCGTATATGGATGGAGAAATACGAAACACAACATGCCTTAAAGAACGGTTGCCATCCTCCTTGAAATACTCCTTGAATTCCCTTTTAAGTATAGAGCGGGTGTCTTTGTCAAGTTTTTTATTCTTTACTGCTGTGCGGTACAAATCAATGACTGACTCAGCCGCATATTCCTGATAAATTCTGGCTATATCTGTACGTCCTTTTTGCTTGAATGAATTTATGTACTCGTTCAGTTCTTTGAGTTTACACAATCTTTTTTTGTCAAAGGAAGAAACGGTGTTCCCCGGTCGTATGGCGAGATAGTTATATAACGCACAGTCAATATGAACCATTTTTTTTACCCTTTTCAGTACAACTCGTTGAAAATAGACGTCTTCATATATCTGTCCTTCCTTGAATCTTGTATCTCCGATTATTTCTCTTTTGTAAAGTTTATTCCATACCTCAAAACGAATACGGGGGGAGGGCTCTAAGATATGCAGGAAGATATCATCATTGTCAACCAAAACCTTTTTCTCGTAGGTGTTCCTTGATATGGTGCTGCGTGTTTCCGTATTATATGTATTGTTGTAATGTTCGCAGGCTACTACGTCTGCATGTGTTTCTATCGCTGTGTTGACCAACATCTCAAGCATATTCGGCTCAAGCCAGTCGTCACTGTCAACGAATAATACATATTTGCCTTTCACGATATCCAACGCTGTATTGCGTGCAGACGACAGCCCGCCGTTGCTTTTGTGAATCACCTTGAAGCGGGAGTCTTTCTCTTTGTACTCATCACATATGCGGGGACATTGGTCTGTTGAGCCGTCGTCAACAAGTATTGTCTCAAAACTATCGTATGTTTGACAGGCTATAGAATCCAGACACTTTGTCAGATAATCTTCTACATTATATACTGGTACAATGACAGATATCAGCGGTTTCATTTCTTGCTTGCACATTTTTTAGTATTGTCCCTCTATCTGCTTGATGACTTTACATGGATTTCCGCCTGCAATGCAGTCAGCAGGTATGTCTTTTGTTACCACACTTCCTGCTCCCACTATCGAACGGTCACCTATCTTCACACCTTTCAGAATAATTACGCCTGCACCGATAAAGCAGTCATCACCCACTGTGACGGGAGCATATTGACGTTTGGTCATGTCAACTTCTGGCTCTCTGCGCTTCATATAATCTAAGCAGTGAAAGTCAGTGGTGTATATCTTTACACCTCCGCCCAATTTCACGTTGTTTCCAATCGTGATGTTCGCTCCCTTGGCTACGAGCGTGGTTTGCGACATCCCCACATTTTCCCCAATGATGATAGAACCTCCATTTTCGGCGCGAAGTGTGCACGGGGTATTGAATCCTATCTGATTTGCCATCATTCCGTTGTTCATATCAAGGTTGTTGCCAAACACAATTTTTCCGCCCTTGCTTGTCTCTATATAGGGAATACCTACAATCCTATAACTTTTACATTGCACACCATTACCCCATAATCTTAATTTGGTGTGAACAATATCAATCAAACGACTGATTTTATATTTTATTCCATGAATTATCTTGTAAGCTTTTTGTATTTTTTTTTTGCTTATATCCACATGTCTCCCTATTGATACGTTTTTCAATAAAAACTTGCGATTATTTGTATTTCAATTCAAATTGATTAACCACCTCGTTACCTTGTTTTTATTCATCAGCCAACATATAACGCAACTGACAATCATAATCAGAACAGGATAAAAATACACATATGGAGTTATGTTGTATTTTGCGACAAGAAACATTGCCAGACTCCAATGCACTAAATATATACCTAATGTGTTGTGCGCTATAAAATCAATCACGGTGTGTTCCTTCCATTGTATCATGGAAAAAAGTTTTATCAGACTTAACGTAGTAACAAAAGTAAATGGTGTCATATAGCCCACAAATACGGAATCATCGCAAACATAATAATGGTTAAACAATGCTTGGCAAATTATTCCAAAAAGAAATGCCACAAAAAGTATCATTTTAGATTTAACTTCATATGTCTTTAAAATTGCGTACCCTCCAACGGAATATGCCAATGAATAACTATGCCATCCTTGAATCGGATTCATTCTCTTAAAGAATGGATATATTCCATATAATGAGAAGCAACAGATGACTATTAGCGATATAAATAATACTTTCCTGTCTCTCAAAATAGGTCTTAACAAAGGATATAAAAGATACAAGATAAACAATGTAAACAGGAACCATAAATGGTTACAATAATCCATTCGTAAATTATATACGTCTATAAGACATTGCTTTATGGAGTAAGGTTCATTGTATATCACCACATGTGCAACATTTGATATTGTGCCCCAAAAGAGTATTAGGAACAATATTTTCAACAACTTTGGAACGTAATACCTGTATTCTCTGTTCTTCCTTAATAGCAGACTGCCATTAACTGCAAAAAACAAAGGGCAACACATACTCAAAATTGCTGCAGAGACCACATTGTTATCAAAACAATGACAATGATATGTTATTACCAAAGATATAGCGATAAATTTTATCACGTCAATGTAAACAATCCTATTCATATTCTTTCTATGATTAATAATCACTATGATTATTAATAAGTCAGACCTTACCTTCTGTTTTTTATCTCGTGATTTCAGTCTTTCTTTTTAATCCTCTTCCCTCACGTATTGTATTTTGTATGGTGTCCTTTTCCAGAACAGATACTACTCTCTATTTCTTTTCCTTACATAATACACGCCAACATTCCTTGGGACGTGTGTAACATCCTAAGGTAAAAGCGGTTAAAGAGCGGGCAATGTATCACTTGCGAAAAATGACACACACTTTATCATGCAAAGATAGTAATTTTATCTGAGATAGGCAAATGTTTTGGAGGTGTTTTTCTGACGAAGAAGATGGCAGGAAAGATAAGTAATTGTTTGTCAGCGGATTGCAAAGGTGTCGTAAAAGCTATCATATTGCACTGTAATATGATAGCTTTTACAGTGTAATACGATAGCTTTTACCATGTAATATGATAGCTTTTACGGTGCGATGTGTTTGCAGTCAAAATTGAGAATGACTTTTTTGCGATTTTCTTTGTAATTCAAAAAAAAAATTGTACTTTTGCAAAAGCATAAATTTTTTAAATTTTGAAAACTGGATTAGTACTCGAAGGTGGCGGACTGCGTGGCATGTTTACCAGTGGCGTCATCGATGCAATGCTTGAAGAAAAGGTGACGTTTGACGGCATGATTGGCGTGTCGGCAGGCGCATTGTTTGGATGCAACTTCAAGTCGGGGCAGCACGGACGCGCCCTGCGATACAACATAAAACTGCGCAATGACCCTCGCTACATGGGATGGCGGTCGCTACTGAAGACGGGCGACATCGTGGGGGCGGATTTCTCATACCATGTGGTGCCGTTCGACATCGACCCATTCGATGGTGAGGCTTTCCGCAGGAATCCCATGGAGTTCTGGCTCGTGGCGACGGATATCATCACGGGCGAACCGGTATATCACCAGATGCATGATTTCACCCACCATGAGCTGGAGTGGATGCGTGCCTCGGCCTCCATGCCTGCCATATCACATCCGGTCGAGGTGGACGGCATGGTGATGCTCGACGGCGGAATGGTTGATGCCATACCGCTGAAGGCTTTCCAGCAGATGGGCTATGGACGCAATGTGGTGGTGCTGACTCAGCCGCGCGATTTCTTCAAGAAGAAGACAAAGCTGATATGGATAATAAAGCAGCTGACGAAGAAATATCCCAAGGTGGGGGAGGTGATGGCGCGCCGTCATGAGATGTATAACGCTGAACTGGAATACATTAGTGAACAGGAACGTCTGGGCAATGCCCTGCTGATTTATCCGTCTGAACCGCTTAAGATAGGCCGTACCGAACTGAGTGAGAAGAAGATGCGCCGTGTGTATGGTCAGGGCCACGACATGGCATCCTCGCTGATGTCGCAGATAAAGGAATTTGTAGAATCACAATCATGAACTACTCTGATTTCATAGTGCTCAACCTGGGGCATGCACGCACCGTGCACTCTTGGGGCAACCGCGACATATCGTCGCCTTTCATGCGTATATATTATGTGAAGAAAGGTCATGCGCGGCTGCATCTGCCCGATGGCGTGGTGCAGGTGGAGGAGGGCAACATGTATCTGCTGCCCAGTTACCTGCCGCATGCATACGACTGCGACCCGGGATTTGAGTTTTACTACCTCTTCGTGTTCTTCCAGCAGGGGGAGCAGACGGGGCTTTTCGACACTTACAAGTTTCCTACCTCGGTGAAAGCCAACCATGCAACGCAGCTGCTTTTCGAGAATTACTGCACGCTGTACCCGCAGCTCAACCTGCCGTCGCTGTCGGCTGAGGACTTCGACCACCATCCGTCATATCATGACTATGCCAATGCTTACCGTCAGATGCCTGACTATGAACAGTTGCAGTTGCACGGACTGGTGGAAATTCTTCTGTCATATTTCGTCAAGCACTCGCAGCCGCGCCTGGTGATAAAAGACGAGCGTCTGGTAAAGTTGATAGAGTATATCTCAGTTCACATAAGCGACCCCATTACCGTGAGCCAGTTGGCGGAGCGTGTGTGCCTCACAGAGTCGCATCTTGTGAAGGCCTTCCGAAAAGGGCTCAACATTACGCCGCTGCAGTTTATTATTCGCAAGAAGGTGCAGCATGCACAGACGTTGCTGCTCGGCACGCAGATGACTGTCAACGAGATAGGCAAGGCGATAGGCATCAATGATGCTTCGTATTTCATCCGCATGTTCAAGAAGAACATCGGATTCACGCCTCAGGAATATCGCGAGAGGCTTATTGGATAGAATATTATTGTTTGCAGTATAGCATATTTTTGGCGAAACACATGCCGTTTCGCCTTTTTTATAGCACATTTTTCTCTTTTTCAATAAAATATCTGTAACTTTGCATTGGTATATCGAGTAAAAATACAAGAAAATAATGAAAAAGAAATCAATTGTTATGGCAGCTGTCGGCTGCCTTATGTCTGCAACCGCGATGGCTGGCGGACTTATGACCAACACAAACTATCACATTGCATTCGACCGTATGTTTGCACGCGGTGCAACAACGGAGATCGACGGTACGTCCTCAAACCCTGCCGGACTGGTATGGGGACACGAAGGACTCGAACTGTCACTCAACTTCCAGAAGCCTTGGCAGAACCGTGACATTGATGTTGAGATACCTGGATTTATCGGTAATGATTTAAATAAAAAATATGAAGGTGTGGCTTCTGCGCCTATTGTACCAGCCCTGTTTGCTACATACCACAAAGACAAGTGGGCAGTGTCAGGAATGATTGGCATCGTAGGCAGCGGCGGCTTCGTAGAGTATGAAGCAGGTGTGCCAATGTTTAATGTGCCAGTAACAGCAATGGTTACAAATAACATAGCCAGTTCTCCTGTAGCTGCCCTCAAGGATGATTTCTCACTCCTTTCATCAATGAAGGGTAAGCAGTACATCTATGGTGGACAGGTGAACTTTGCCTATAAGTTCTGTGACTATCTGTCAGCTGCTGTTGGCGTTCGTGTGAACTACTACGACGGCTACTACAAGGGTTATGTAACGGCTGTACCTGGTGAAAATTTAAGGAACTTTATTGTTACTAACACACTGATGGATTTGCAGCTCAACTGCATACAGCGTGGATGGGGATTCACACCAGTAGTTGGTCTTAACTTCCACAAGGACAAATGGACAGTGGCGGTAAAATATGAGTTCCGCACAAAGATAGAGACAGAAAACGATACCAAGCAGTTGGATATAAATGGCACTGATGTAAAAGCCATGGCAGAAATGATAGGCAATGATGCAACCATTGCAGCACTTTCGGCAACTGCTCTCGGTGGCATGGCTGGCAAAGTTGCTGGTTATCTGCCAAACGCCAAGACCCGCTACGACATGCCTTCACTGCTTACCTTTGCGGTAGGTTATGACTTTACTGAAAAACTGCGTGCAGCTGTTGAGTATCACTGGTACGACGACAAGAACGCAAAGATGGGTGGTGACCGTCAGGAGACACTTTCACACGGCACTCATGAGATTCTGGCAGGTGTAGAGTATGACATCAACGACAAGTTCACCGTAAGTTGCGGTGGTCAGCGTACCGACTATGGTCTGACTGATGACTATCAGCAGAATACCTCATTTGCTTGCGACAGCTATTCTATCGGTCTCGGTGGTGCATGGAACATCAATGAGAAGGTTCGTCTGAATGTGAGCTATTTCACATCTATCTACAGCGACTATGAGAAGAACCTCACAAACGCATACGGTGTTCCAGGTCTGAACGCTAAGGAAACCTACAGCCGTACGAACCACGTAATCGGTGTAGGTATAGACTATAAATTCTAATTGTTTTGTAAGTAGTTAGCAGGAGTATTCGAGAGAATCTCTATGCAGGAGTGACAGGGAATTTCCCTGTCACTCTTTTTTATTTCACTCACCTTAACTCCCTTTAACTATACTTTTGCTGTTTTATTTCGTCTTTTTTTGTAATTTTGCGTCATGAAAGCTACCATAGAATATATTCAGCGCAAATTCGACGAGTATAATCAGCAGATGTTCCGGGGCAGCCTGAAACCGTTGCCCATACAACTAAGCAGGGCGCGCACATACCTCGGACAGATAGCTTTTAAGCGTAGGCGCACGTTGACGGGTGGGTGGCATTACCATGATTTCATCTTCCGCATCAGTACGCTGATTGACATGCCGGAGCAGTTGGTGGAAGATACCATACTGCATGAGATGATACATTACTATATCTTCTCAAACCAGATAAAGGATACTGCACCTCACGGAAAGGTATTTCGCCGTATCATGAACGAGATAAACACCCGATATGGACGCAACATAACGGTGTCGCACCGCCGCACCAGTCAGGAGCGTGAGGCTGACGTGCAGGACAGGCAGCATTTCGTGTGTGCCGTCCGCTTCACTGACGGAGAATGGGGGATGGTGATACCCGTAAAGACACGTCTGTTTTATTTCTGGGATGCCTTGCAGCGTGTGCCGCGTATTGCAGAGCAGAAATGGTATGTGTCGCGCAATCCATACTTCAACCGCTTTCCCCGTGTGCAGACACTGAAAACCTATAGGGTGACGCAGGCGGAACTGGAAGAGTTGCTGAAGACGGCAAAGCCGCTTGTAAGACAAGGCGACACTATAATGATAGCAAAACAATAACGTAGAAAACAAACAGGTATAATTATGAAATACAATCTTAGAAAAAGTGGGATGCTTTTTGCTGTCCTTTCTTTCCTTACATCATTCGGTTTCTCTTCACTTACGGCAACGGCAGCCGAACCGCTGTCAAACGGTGCTGTGCGCTTCACATATTTCGCACCGATGGCCGATGAGGTAGTTTTGCAGGGTTCCGGCGCATTGCGCAAGCAGAAGATGGTGAAGCAGCCTGACGGCACATGGGTATATATGAGTACGGTGCTGCCGCCAGATATGTACACATACAATTTCAAGATTGACGATGGCTTGATGCAGACCGAGCAGGGCAACAACGATGTGGTGAGAGACATAGACCAGTATCTCAACTATTTCTTTGTGCCGGGATGGCCAGCCGACTATTACATGGAACAGCCCGTGCCGCACGGCAGGGTGGAGCAACCCTGGTATCCCTCTACCCTCAACGGCATGACACAACGGCGTATGTCTGTATATCTGCCTGCGGAATATGATGCTAATCCAGCGAAACAGTATCCGGTGCTGTATCTGCTGCATGGCTCCGGCGGTGATGAGACGGCATGGCTTGCCATGGGCAGGCTGAAACAGATAATGGACCTTATGATTGCCGACGGCAAGTGTAAGCCCATGATAGTAGTCATGCCCAACGGTAATGCCGACCTTGATGCTGCACCGGGCGAAAGCCCTTATATGCAGGCAGTGGCGAAGGCAAACAATGTGTCGTCGATGACAGGTAGGATAGAGGCAGCCTTCCCCGTAGAGGTGATGACATACGTGGAGCAGAACTACCGCACGATTGGAGACAAACAGCACCGCGCCATAGCGGGCTTGTCGCTTGGCGGACTGCATACGCTGTATATCTCAGCAAACAATCCGCAGCTGTTTGACTATGTGGGATTGTTTTCTCCCCAGACCACCAATGCCCTTAATGATAAAAAGATTACAGGAATAAAGAGCCTGACAAAGGGTATCAAGACCCTTGCCGGACAGGTGCCGGTGGTTGGTAACAAATGGGAAAGCAAACTGGGGCGCAAGTTTGAGAAATACGACGACATCGTGGTTTACGACAGTCTTGACCAGAAACTTGCCACACAGTTTGCCATTGCTCCGAAGTTGTACTACATTGCCGTCGGCAAGGAGGATTATGTGATGAAACTTGTCACCATGCACCGTCAGCGTCTTGATGCCGGCGGATATCAGTATATATATAACGAAACAGATGGCGGACACACCTGGGATGTTTGGCGCCGCCATCTGTTGGATTTCTTACCGAGGTTATTTTAACTCAAATCGGTCATTAGGCTAGCATAAATCCTAATGACCGATTTGTTTTTTATCTTTCAGAGTCTTTCTTTAGAGAAGGTGCATGTTGCCTATTATGTAGAGCATTGTGTAGCCCAGCAACATTGATATTATACCTACGATGAGACCCATGCGGGCCATGTCCTTCTGCTCTACGAGGTTTGTGGCGTATGCCATGGCATTCGGCGGTGTAGATATTGGGAGCACCATTGCACTTGATGCAGCGATGGCAACGCCGATGAGCACTGTTGATGTGCCTCCGATGCCGTTCAACTTGTCACCCATTGCGGTGCAGACTACAACGAGGATAGGCATCAGCAGGGCTGCAGTAGCAGAGTTGCTGATGAAGTTGCTCAGAGCGTAGCAGATCAGGCCAGAAAGAATGAGTATGAACAGTGGTGAGAAATCACCGAATGGTATTGTTTCCACTGCACGCTGTGCCAGTTCTGACTTGTTGAGGCCATAGCCCAGTGCGAAACCGCCTGCTACCATCCAGATTACAGACCAGTTGAGTTCTTCAAGGTCTTTTCGGGTGATGACGCCAGTGAGTGCGAATATCACGAATGGTACAAATGCCACGGTATATGAGTTTATTCCTGTCACTGTGTCAAGGAGCCACAGAAGTACTGTGATGAAGAATGTAACGATGACAATCTTTGAGTGTATTCCCTCCTTCATTCCACCGTCGATGTGCAGCTCGATAGTCTTCTGAGAGAATGGGAACATCTTTCTGAGCAGCAGCCAGCTGATGAACAACAGCACAATGACCAATGGGAACATATAGAGCATCCACTGTCCGAAGCCTATGCCGAGGTTCATGCCTTCAGGGTCGTTGAGATATTTCAATGCTATGGTGTTCGGTGGCGTTCCGATTGGGGTACCCATACCGCCGAGGTTTGCAGCTATGGGGATAGAGAGAGCCAGGGCGATGCGTCCTTTGCCGTTGGCAGGCAACTGCTTGAACACCGGTGTCAGGAATGTGAGCATCATGGCTGCAGTGGCAGTGTTGCTGACAAACATAGAGAAAAGACCCGTAATGACGAGGAAACCGAGCAATACATTCTCACTCTTCTTGCCAAAAGGCTTCAACATACTCTTTGCCAATTGTGCGTCAAGTCCTGTCTTGGTGGCTGCGATGGCGAGGATGAAACCACCGATGAACAACATGATGACTGGGTCTGCGAAACAACCCATAATACCTTTGTATGACAGCAGTGTGCCTACTTCCTCTTCGTTGCACATCCATTTTACACCCGAATCGCTGCAGAACAAAAGCATGGCACCGATTATGGCTACCGATGTTGCCCACGAGGGAACCACTTCCAATACCCACATTAATGTTGCAAAGGCAAAGATGGCGATGATACGCTGCTGTACCACTGTCAAGCCGTCAATGCCAAACGCTGTGGTAGGCAGGTTCCAGATTGTTAGGGTGATGATGGCCACCACTATGGCCTCGATGATTTTCTTCATCACGCGCGACGGGCGTGATTTCTTTTCCTGACGCATCTTGTGATAAGCATCTACAAGATGAATACCATTGAAATTCTTAAACATCTTCTGTTTTTTCTATTTGCTGTTTCTGTTGATAATTATATCTTTTATATTGCTTTGTCTTCCGTTATGGGTTTGCAAAGTTACTGCTTTTTTATAATATAAAAAAAGGTGACAAAGAAAAAAGACTTTCCGTTATTCACTTTCAGAGATTATGCAAACTGCACTTGCCATTTTTCAAGCACAAAAAAAACTCTGCTGGTCTCACGACTTGCAGAGCTTCTAAAAAAATATATCTACTAACCTAAACAATATGCAAATTTTGTTATCCTTACAATCAATCTTTTTTGTTTACCAATCTTTATCTTTGCTTTTTCTTTTTGACGATGCAAAGTTACTACTTTTTTCACTGTGTGCGCACACAATTCCAAATTTTTTGATTAAAAAACATCATAATAATGATATAAATCAAGGTTTGTGTGCGCACACAAGGCAAAAAACCGCAATTTTGGGCTTAAAAAAGGCATTTGTACCAAAAATGTATGAAAAAGTGGTATTCGGAGTACCAACATCTGGTATTTTCGGTACCAATATCAGGTATCTATCGTACCAACTGTTGGTATCGCCGGTACCAGCGTCGGGTATTGACGGGGGAGTGTCGTATGTCGTATGTTGTGATAATGCAAGTCTTTTTAATGCCAATAGTTTGGCAGTTATGAGAAAAAGATGTAACTTTGCACAGGCATAGAAATAAACACATACATTATATATAGAATAAGAACATACATAAAAAATGGAATTGACATTATTGATAATAGTAATACTTATTGCAATAGCATACGCCGTGTATGCCGAGATGCGTATTAAGTCAAACAAGGCTGACGGTGCAAGGATAATGAAGGAAGTGAAGGCTGAGGCCGAGCATCGTCTTGCTGAGCAGAAGGCAGAGGGGCTGCGCAGGATAGAGGAATTGAAGTCAGACAGGGATAAGGCACAGGAGGAATACAAGACTGACAGAGCCAGTTGGCAGAGCAAGAGCGAAGGACTGGTGGAGGAGAATACCCAGTTGCGTGCCGCATTGGAGTCAACGCAGAGTTTGCTCAAGGCTGCCAACGAACAGGCGAAGAAAGATGAGGAGGAACGGCAGGAAAGGTTTCAGACTGAACTAAAACTGGCTCGCGAACAGATGCGTGCACAGTTTGAACGTGAGATGGCAGACCGTTCCGACATACTCAAACGTGAGGCTTCCGAGCGCATGGAACGCTTGAAACAGGAAGCGGAGGAACGCATGGAAAGTATGCGGCAGACCAATACGCAGCAGATGAGCCAGATTGTGGATCCATTGAAAAAACAGTTGGAAGAACTGCACCGCCTTGTCGATGACAACAAACTGGAACAGTCGAAGAACACTTCAGCATTGGCAGCTAGCATCAAGGCAGTCTTTGAGCATGACAAGGAGCGCGACAAGACCACGCAGAGTCTTGCTGCCGCATTGAAGAACCGAGGAAAGGTGCAGGGTGACTGGGGCGAGCAGGTGCTTGAAAACATATTGCGTGACAGTGGACTGCGCAGGGGGGAAGAGTATTTCGTGCAGGAGAATGTGAAAACCGACAGTGGTGCAAACATACGTCCCGACATTATAGTGAAAAGCGCCAACGGTTCGCGCATCGTCATCGACTCCAAGGTGTCGCTCACTGCATATACAGACTATGTAGGGGCCGAGACAGACGAAGAACGTCAGGCGGCCATAAAGGCTAACTACGATTCAATCTGGCAGCATGTCGTGGAACTTTCAGACATGAAATATGACAAGGAGGTTGAACGGGCAATCCCCATGGTGCTTATGTTTGTGCCAAACGAAGGTAGTTACATTCTTGCCATGAACCGCGACCCGCAGCTTGGTTCGAAGGCTTATCAGAAAGGTGTGTTGATTATCAACCCCACAAACCTTATGGTGGTGCTAAGACTGATGTTCCTCACATGGCAGAACACGCGTCAGGAGAAGAACAACCGTGAGATACTGAAGGCTGCGTCAGACATGTACGACAAATACTGCACCTTTGTGGAGGAATACGTGAAACTAGGCAATCAACTCAACACTGCGCGTACCACATACGACAAAGGTCTGGGACAGTTGCGCGAAGGTCGCGGCAATCTCTCAAAGCGTCTTGAAAACCTCCGTCAGTATGGTGTCACGCCTGCCAAGCAGATACCAGAGAAGATGCAGTCGCTCACGGATGAGGATGAAATCAGGAATGAAGGTAATGAAAAAGTCGAGATGATTAACATAGTTCCCTGAAGAAATTTGGCCAAAGAGAAAGAATGTTCTCCTGTAAGAAACAACGAGAAAACTGCTTGGCTTGGTGTCCTAATGTCCTGCGAAGCACTGTGTCCTCTATTACACGACAAATTGTATCGGCCAATCCTTGTTCGTCATCTTGCTTGACAAGAAAACCATTTTCGCCATCCTTGATGATGTCTTTAGGGCCACAATAACAAGAGTAAGAAATCATGGGCAAGCCAAATGAAGCAGCTTCCAATAACACCATTGGGAAGCCTTCGTAACGAGAAGACATCACGTATGCTGAACTTTCCAGATATTTCTCTTTGATGTTTTCGGTACGCCCACAAAGATGAAACACATTCTCCAAACCATATTGAACTATCTCTTGCTGCAGTTGGTCATGCATCTCACCATCCCCCCATATGTTCATGTGCCAGTCGGGATGCCGCTGATACACTGACCGCCAAGCACGTATTAGTGAACTGTAATTTTTCTGTTGACATAGCCTGCCAACAGAGATAAGGCTCTTGTTTCCCAATTCTGCCACTTTATTTCCTTCGTAAGGTAATGGATTATATATTTGGAAGACATTGTCATTGGTATTCTTCCATTGCTCTAAATCCTCTTTGGTGAGTACAACAAGACGGTCTAATGACTTTGTCTCCTTAACCATTCGTTTGACCTCATGAAGTCCTATTTGTTTCCAAATCCATCCCTGATGATGAGACATGAGAAAATCATAGCGGAACATTTTGTTGAAATGTAATTCCGCTACAGTCTTGCAAGGGAGTTTCATCTTATATAGGAAATCTATTTCCTTTCCAAACAAAGATACACATATATCTGGTCGCTCTTTCTGCACTATAGCCATTAAGCGCTTTTTGTACACATGATTTTTGTAATAGTGGGAAACCGCCTTGGCAATTAGATTCTTTTGAAAATCATCTTCATAGTTCAACCCTATATCATAGTGGCGCACACTTTCGTCAAATTCGAAGAAATTCTCACGGTTTTTCTGGTCTGTTGTGACTATAACGACTTCATAAGCAGCTTTGCGCACCAGATAATTCACTTTCATTGACAATATGTGCTCCGTTCCTCCACTATTATATGTGCTAGGTGTCATGTATAGAATCTTCATGCTCGTTCTCCTTTTAAAAGTTTTACGATTAATAACTGGCCTGGCATGATATGCCGATAGCCTCAACGCGTGATTTGATATTGTCGAGCACCTCTGGTGTGGCTTTGCGTAATCCGTGTGCAGGTGTCTCGCGGTCTATGGTGTAAATCATGACCTGCTGTGGTGCTATCTTCTTTACCGCGTCAAGCCACGGGGCTACATATTCTTCCGTAGTGTTGTCAACCGACTCGCCATGATAATCACCGGTCATGAACATTGTCTGTATGATTACGTGACCTTGGAAGGACATCAGGTTCTTCACCACGTCCTCCACATCGTATGAAGAAGAAACAGGGCGGTCCACCTTTTCTATATATGCAGCATTGACGGTGTCAAGTTTCTGAATATTGTTGTCAACCTTCATCAATGCTTCGCGTATATTCTCCTTATATATATATGTAGCATTGCTGAGTACCGACACCTTTGCTTCCGGGAAGAATCTGTTGCGTATCTCTATGGTGTCGTCAATGATGGCGGGAAAGTCTGGATGCCCGGTGGGTTCGCCGTTGCCAGCGAAGGTGATGACATCCAACGGCTCACCGTTCTTGTGTCGTTGACGGAGTACGTCGGACAACGCCGTGCGCACCTCCTCACGTGTGGGGCGTTTGGCATGGGGACGGTAGTCCGCATTGAAGCCACATTCGCAGTATATACAGTCAAACGAGCATACCTTGCCATCGCCGGGCATGAGGTTTACACCCAGTGAGACACCCAGGCGGCGACTGTGTACAGGACCGAAAATCGGTGATGGATATATAATTGTTGACATAATTATATTAATAAAAAACGACAAACTTATTTCTTCAACCATTTCACTCCTCGTCTTCCCCATACAAGCAGGAATGCGAAAAGCATGCGCGTGGATAAGATCCACAATGCCGACACACCTGCCGTAGCGAAAACGAGGGTGTCTTCGAGCATGGAGTGGTTCATGATGAGGTGGTAGTTCACCTCATTGGCTTCCTCACGCGTTATCTGTCCGCGTTCCTCAAGGTCTATCATGGCGGCAGAACCGTAGCTGATGCCGAGCACGTTGCCTACGAGCCACAGGTATGAGGAGTTCTCGGGCAATCCGAAGAAACGCATCAGTGGGCGCAGTGGGCGGGTGAGCAGCGTCATGATGCCAAGGCGCTCAAATACGCGTTGTATGACCATGAGTGCATATATGATGCCGAATATCATAAGGCTCAGCCGCAGTGATGACCATGCCCATTGTTCAGCCAGTTGCATGATGGTTGTCTCGCCACCCGCCATTGTCGGTTGCATGCTGAAGGGTTGTGGCATGTCGGGCAAGACAGCGTTGAGGTAGAAGGCGGCAAGGAAGGCTGCCCCGATGCGGAGCGCTGCCATGCGCCAAGGATTAGAGCCTACGCGTTTCACTACGGCGCATTCCATTGGCAATGCGTGGCATATTAAAACCATGATGGCTATGATGGTTGCTTCGCGCATTGTCAGCTGCATTGACAGCATGACCGCCAGACAGGCGTATGTGGTGACTGATGCTCCAGTGACGAAGGCAATGGCAGATGCACCGGGCAATCCCATGTATTGAAAGACGGGGTTGAGGTATTGTGCTATCCATGCAATCACTCCGAAATACTGGAGTATGGTGACCAAGAGAGATACTGGCAGCATTATGCGCAACAGCCACAGTGTAGTCTTGACTGAAGGATACAATGCCTTGCGCAGAATGCGCAGAATGCGTATGAGCCAAGACTGCAGATGTGTTTGCGTGTGTGGAAACAAATTCATTTTATCAATAAGCGTGTCTGTTGCCCCGAATATGTGTTTGCCTTGAGATGGATAGTGTCAGGCAACAGTTTTGTTGAAACGCTGAACAGCAGTTCTCTTGTGTAATACTGTGGGATGTTGCCTTGGTCATGGCACAGTGTCAGCCATATAGCACCTTTGTTGTGTGTACTTACGGAATCGCACCGCAGCACTATTGACTGTGCGGCCTCTGATTCGGTGCTCCCTACCATTATCCCCAGTTGCATGTTAAGATAGCGCTTGTTTGCCGACATCCATACGGCACTCACTGTCAGCGGGTCGGTCTTGGCGTTCTCCTGTCCTTCCCACATTAATGGAATTGTCATGTTGACGCTTTTCTGTCCCACCACTTGTATGGGCTGTGTGGCGTCGTAATAGTTGTAATACAGCAACCGGCGCACTGTCGTGTCTTTCTTTTCTGAATATGCAAACGATGAGGGCACCACAAGATTTTCGTCGTTGTCGGTGACGATGCTCACCACCTTGCCTTGCTTCACGGTGATGTCAGCATACTCTGCACGCAGGTTGGAGTATTCGCCATCGCCGGTCTCATAACCAGTGTAATCGCATGATACGATGGCGAACATGGACAACAACAATATGTATATTGCTTTTCTCACTTGTTTACTTTGTATTCTGTGAGGCGAGGAAATTGCGCACGGGGTTTGCATACATCGTCAGCATACGCTCACGCAAGAACGGTACGTCGGGGGTTGGCACACGCACCTTCTTTATCTGTCCTGCCAGATATTCCTCAAATTCCTTTTTGTCTTTCACCGTGTATTTGTCGCTGTTGTCCGTACCGTCCAGTTCGTCCATGGCAATCCAGTTGCACGGATACAGGCGATAGCGTGAATGTATCTCACGGTCTATGTGCTCTGCCACGAGGCGGAATATCTCCTTCTTAGGCAACGTGGGGTCGAGAGTGTCGAGCCACGGGTCTATGCATGGTGACAATTCGTAGTGCACCTTGCCTTTCTTGCCCAGTATGCCGGTCTTCATGTTAAGCAGGTCGTCCTGCTTCGACTTCTTCCATCCCTGTACGTCGCGTTTGAATTGAAATTCCTCAGCCTTGAGGTAGTCGCATGGGTCGTGCTCATAACTTATCGTCAGTGGTGCTATATGGAGGTGTTTCAATGCCTCTATTACGCTGCCGCCGCACTCTTCTGGTGCGCCCATGGCAAACATCTTAAGCACTGAATCCTGTGTGCGGTCGTCGGAGTCCTTGGCACGTCCCTCGCGCTGTGCTATCCAGATGTTCTCCTGCTTGTCGTTCACTGCAAAGTGTATGTACTGGCTCATCAGCATTGACGAGCGCATCATCTCGTGTGCCGTCAGTCCGCGGCGCACGGTAAATGCCTTGTTCATCCTCACCAGTTTCTTTATCCATGGATATATCAGCAGGTTGTCACCGATGCCGATCTCGCATGTGCGGTCAAAGCCGTCGTCATGTATCATGGGGTCGAGGAAGGCGGAGTCAAGCACAATGTCGCGGTGGTTGGACATGAAGATATACCTGCCGTGTTTGTCGAATCCATCAGGATAACCGAAGGATGTTCCTTTGGTGCATCGCCATGTGATGAATCTCACTACGGGTTTCATGAATCGCACCTGAAAGTCCTGCGATGACTTCACACCCTTGAAAAGCATTCGCAGCATCCAGTTGCGTACTGCCTTGGGCAACCATGGTGCCATGCCTTTCATCACAAGGTTGAACTGCCTGTCGTTGAGCAGTTCTTCAAACACCACAGGCATTTCCTCTGGTTCGTATGGTCGTATTTCGTCGAAATCGTGTATTGTCATATCTTTCAGCCTTCAACTATCTCACTGAGCACATCTCCCATGTCGAGTCCGGCAGCGCGAACCTGCTGTGGGATGAATGATGTCGGCGTCATGCCCGGCGTAGTGTTTATCTCAAGCATACGGATTTGTGCCTTTGCCGGGTCTTGGGCATCCTTTATTATATAGTCCACGCGGATGATGCCGTTGGCGTGAAGGATGTCGTAGATGGCAGACGTGATTTTGTCAACACGCTCGCTGACCTCCTGTGGCAGACGTGCCGGTGTTATCTCCTGCACCTGTCCGTTGTACTTTGCATCGTAGTCGAAGAACTCGTTCTCGCTGACCACCTCGGTGGCAGGCAGCACTACACTCTTCTCCTTTGTCTTATATACACCCTGAGATATTTCCATTCCCTCGAGGAAACCTTCTATCATCACAGTGTCGCTCTCTCCGAATGCCAGGTCAAGGGCTTTCTGCATTTCTGAGAATTCCTTTACCTTGCTGACGCCGAATGAAGAACCGTCGGCAGCAGGCTTTACGAAACATGGATAGCCCACTGTGGCCTTCACCTTCTCGTCGGTTATGCTGTTCTCCTCGCCTTTGCGCACCAATATGCTCTCCGCAACGCTGATGCCGAATGTGCGCAGGTAGTTGTTCAGTACGAACTTGTCGAAAGTCAGTGCTTCCACCAGTACACCGCTGGTAGAGTAGGGCATGCCGATGAGGTCGAAGTAACCCTGCAACACACCGTTCTCGCCCGGTGTGCCGTGTATTGTTATATATGCGTAGTCGAAGGTCTTCTTTTCGCCCTTCTCCACGAACGAGAAGTCATTCTTGTCAATCTCAGCCTGTGTGCCGTCGCTGAGGTTTACATGCCAGTCGCCCTTCTTCAGGTCAACGATGTAGCAGTTGTACTTGTCCTTGTTGAAAAACGAGTAAATGCCCGCTCCCGAACGTAGCGACACATCATGCTCAGATGAGTCGCCTCCGCAAATGATTGCTATTGTCTTTTTCATTGTTGTTATACCGAATATTGTATTTGAAATGCAAAGTTACGATTTTTTTTTGTAACTTTGCATTTCTTTTATACATTTTTATCATTAAAATCCAAAAAGCCCTAACTTTCGCCTATGCGCCACGACCATCTGAAAAGAGAACTCGACTTATTGCTGTTGCTCACGCAAAACCGTACGTATGCGCCTGACGACATCTGTCAGCGCATAGGCATATCCCGGCGCAGCTTTTATTATTACATTGAGTTTTTTGAACAAGCAGGATTTCGTGTGGAGAAACACTTCGGGAAATACTGCATTGACCGTTCCAGTCCGTTCTTCGAGCGTCTGCTCGACCTGGTGCAGTTTACTGAGGATGAAGCCCTGCTGATGAAACAACTCATCACCAATGCCGGTGATGCCTCGCCGCGATTACGCGACCTTCACAGGAAGCTCGACCGTTTCTATGACTTCCGCATACTTGAGGACGAACAGCTGCAGCAAAAGATGGCGCGTATTCGTTCCACTCTGTATAATGCCGTGAAGTCGCACCGCATGGTGAAGATTGTCAACTACTCCTCGCCCAGCAGTCACACGGTGGCTCAGCGCATTGTTGAACCGTTCATGTTTCTCAATAACAACAACGACATCCGTTGTTATGAGGTGTCCACCGGCAAGAACAAGATTTTCCGTCTGTCGCGCATGGGTGACGTGGTGAGACTTGATGAGGAGTGGAGCCACGAGGCAGAACACAAGAAAGCCTACATCGACCTTTTCTCATTCTCTGGTGAGAGCACCACAAAAGTGTCGATGGTCATGGGACAACTGTCTCACAATGTCATGCTTGAAGAATATCCTGCCTCTGCTCCATGCTTCGCCATGCGTGATGACGGCAAGTGGTATTTTGAGACTGACGTGTGCAGTTATCTGGGCATCGGACGCTTTGTGCTTGGCATGTATGACGACATAGAGGTACTCGGCGATAGGGCATTTGAAGATTACCTCTCCATGAAGATAAAATCATGGAATGAACGCTGTGCATTTGTGAAAAAATGATAAAACACTGTATTGTAAGGAACAAAACAACAGATATTTAAGATTTTTTTATTAATTTTGCAACTTACCATAAATCATTCAGATGATACAAGTAACCGAGAAGACTATAGACATTGATGCCATTCTCCGCTCCAAGATGGGTGCGAAGGCCAATCATGTGCCGCGTTTCGCAGTCAACTGGTTGAAGAAGATTGTGCATCAGGAGCAGGTGAACGAGTTTCTTTGGAACGCACGCGACCTACAGGGTACTCCCTGGCTGAAAGCCGGTATAGCCTTCCTCAATAACCATATTGAGGTGACAGGGTTGGAGAACCTTCCCGATGATTCCGACGGACGTCGTTACACCTTTGTGTCTAATCATCCTCTCGGTGGAATCGACGGCATAGCCATCGGTTCGATAATCGGTGAACGATACAACGACAATTTCCGTTATCTGGTCAATGACCTGTTGATGAACCTTCCCGGTCTTGCTCCGCTGTGCATACCCATAAACAAGACTGGCAAGCAGAGCAGGGACTTTCCGGCTATGGTGGAGGCGGGATTCAACTCAGACCACCACATGGTGATGTTTCCCGCCGGACTGTGTTCAAGGAAACAGAATGGTGTGATACGTGACTTACCGTGGACCAAGACCTTTGTCACCAAGAGTGTGCAGACCCAGCGTGATGTCGTGCCGATACACTTCGACGGTCAGAACTCAGAGAAGTTCTATCGCATTGCCAATATCTGCAAAGCCCTTCGTCTGAAATTCAATTTCGCCATGCTCTTCCTGGCAGACGAGATGTTCAAGAATGCCGGCAAGACTTTTCATGTAACTATCGGCAAGCCTATTCCCTGGCAGACATTCGACAAGGGCCGCAAGCCATTGGAATGGGCGCAGTGGGTAAAGGATAAGGTGTATGAATTGAAGACCGAAGGTTGAAAGATGAGGACTGAGAGAATAATGAAGAACGAAGAAAGCAATTTCCTTTAGCAGAAATGCCTTGAGGATAAACAATAATATATAGTATGGATGCAGAAATAATACAGCCAGTACCGTTGGAACTTCTCCTGTCAGAACTGACACCAGAGAAGCGTTTGCGCATGACCAACCGTTCCAACAACGAGATTTACATCTTCACCTATCATGATTCTCCGAATCTGATGCGTGAGATAGGAAGACTGCGCGAAATCACCTTCCGTATGGCTGGCGGCGGCACTGGCAAGGAGTTGGACTGGGATGAGTTTGACACTTGCGAGAACTGTTACAAACAGTTGATAGTATGGAACCCTGAGGCGAAGGAGATAATCGGTGGCTATCGTTATATCATGGGTGACGAATGGGATTATGATGAGGACGGTCAGCCCATACTTGCGACAAGCCACATGTTCCGCTTCTCAGACAAATTCCTGAAGGACTATGCACCATACACCATCGAACTGGGACGCTCGTTTGTAACACCCGAATATCAGAGTTCAAAGATGGGTGCCAAGAGCCTCTTCGCTCTTGACAACCTGTGGGACGGCTTGGGTGCGCTGATGGTTATCAATCCAAAGATGAAATATTATTTCGGCAAGATGACCATGTATCCCAGCTACATCCGTTTCGGTCGTGACATGATACTTTATTTCCTCAAGAAGCATTTCGACGACAAGGAGGGTTTGGTATATCCGAAGACACCGTTGAAACTCGACACTCCGGAAGAAGAACTGGAACAGATATTCTGCGGCCGCGACTTCAAGGAGGACTACCGCATACTCAATGGCGGCATACGTGCCTTGGGCTTCAATATCCCGCCGTTGGTGAATGCCTACATGAATCTGTCGCCTACGATGAAGCTTTTTGGCACAGCCATCAACTATGGCTTCGGTGACGTTGAGGAGACAGGCATCCTCATTGCTGTTGACGAGATATTTGAAAGCAAGCGTGTGCGCCACATAGAATCGTTTGTACGTGATCATCCAGAATGTCTGGAGAACATCACCAGTGGCGCAGACACAGTGATAAAACAAAGAAAGAGAGGATAATTTTGGGGGAGTGATAGAGGAGTAGAAGGGGAGTGATAGAGGAGTGATAAGGACATTACGTTTAACTGATTAATGCAGTCAAATACATTTGTCACTATCACTCCTCTATCACTCCCCTTCTACTTATCACTCCAAAGCCTCTCTATCACTCCCCCAAAATTATGGCCTTACCTGCCCGTCACCCTCTATAATCCATTTATAGGTGGTTATTTCCTCAAGTGCCATAGGTCCGCGCGGACCGAGTTTCTGAGTGGAGATACCAATCTCTGCACCCAGTCCGAACTGAGCACCGTCGGTGAAGCTCGTCGGGGCATTAACATATACGCAGGCAGCATCAACCTCTTTCTGGAAGCGAGCGGCAGTCTCCTTGTTCTCCGTCACGATGGCCTCGGAGTGACCGCTGCTGTACTGGCGTATGTGTGCCAGTGCCTCGTCAAGGGAATCAACAACCTTGATGGAGAGGTCGTACGACATCCACTCCTTGCCATAGTTGTCATAGTGGAACGTCACCTTGTCCTTCATCGGCTCAAGCAACGCAGGGATGTCTGCCTCGCGGTCCTTGTGTACCAACAGGCAGTCCAGGGCGTTGCACACCGACACGCGGCGTGTCTTGCCGTTGTTGATTATGCGCTTGCCTTTCTCCAGGTCACCGTCCTTGTCAAAGTAAGTGTGCACCACTCCGGCACCGGTCTCAATGACAGGCACCTTGGCATTGTCGCGCACGAACTCAATGAGTTTCTTTCCGCCGCGCGGTATGCACAGGTCGATGTAACCCACGGCATTGAGCATCTCGCCCGTTGACTCATGGGTGGCAGGCAGCAGGTTTATCACGTCAGGGTTGATGCCCTCGTCAACGAGTATCTGCTTGATCATTGCCACGATGGCGCGGTTGGAGTCGTCGGCATCCTTGCCGCCTTTAAGCACGCAGGCGTTGCCGCTCTTGAAACAGAGAGAGAATACATCAAACGATACGTTAGGACGTGCCTCGTATATCATGCCTATTACGCCGAAAGGCACTGACACGCGGTAGAGGCGCAGACCGTTTTCCAGCGTATGGTCTTTGGTGACGTGACCGAGCGGCGTTGGCAGGTCTGCCACATGGCGCATGTCGCTTGCAATACCGTCGAGGCGTTCCTTCGTCAGTTGCAGGCGGTCATAGAGAGGGTTCTCCTTGTCCATGCGGCTGAGGTCCTTGGCGTTTGCAGCCAGGAGCATGTCCGACTGCCGTCCTATCTCGTCGGCAATGCGACGCAGTACGGCGTTCTTCTTCTCATCGCTGATGAGAGCCAGTGAATAACTGGCATCTTTCGTGAGTTTGAATTGTATGTTCATGACTCTGTTCGTTATTTATCTGATTTTTGGTGGTTATTTTTCGAGTGCAATAATTATCGCACGAAGTAAATAGTGCGTGTCAATCGTTGATTGGCGCACGTCTCTGATTTACGAGTGCAATAATTATCGCACGAAGTAAATAGTGCGTGTCAATCGTTGATTGGCGCACGTCTCTGATTTACGAGTGCAAAGTTACTAAAAGTTTTTGTAAAAAAAGAAATTTTTTACCTTCTAATTTCGTCACGAACTGCCATTTCCTTGCGATAGAAATCACCAAAGTCACTTTCGCTCTCAAATACGCGAGTATTTCGCTTGTTCAGTATGTCTTTGTATCACAACGACATAACTCCGTTTTCGCTTTTTCTTCAATCCCCTCCCACTGTAATATGATAGCTTTTACATTGTAATATGATAGCTTTTACCATGTAAAGGCATTCATTTTACCATGCAAAACCTATCATTTTAATGCACAATGCATAATGCACAATGCATAATTATTACCTGCAAATCGCATTTTTTGTCGCATTTTGCCTAATTATAAATTATGCATTATGAATTGTTAATTATTTTAACATCTCTTTCGCACTTTTTTTTTGTGCTGATTTGTTCACAAAAATATGTGTAAAAATATGGTATTTTATTACATTTTTTGTATGTGTCAGATTATTTTTGTAATTTTGCATGTGCTAATTGAAACAGAACTAACAAAAACATAATACTATGCGACATTATTCTCGGTTGTGGGTAGGCTTCTCTACCTTTCTTTTAATTATGCTGTGCGCACAGACACATGCGCAGCGACGTGTCATCAATCTGAAGCAGTGGCAGTTCTCGCGCGACAAGGTGGAGTGGCAGAATGTTACGGTGCCGCACGACTGGGCCATCAGTGGACCGTTTGACAAGAAATGGGACCTGCAGACCGTGCGCATTGAGCAGAACGGAGAGAAGGTGGCCACGGAGAAATCAGGACGTTCCGGTTCGCTGCCGTGGATAGGCAAGGGGTATTATAAGTGCACAGTTCATAGTTCACAGTTTACAGTTGGCGCGAAGAGGCAGAACGACAGTTATGAGTTGTGCTTCGACGGTGCCATGTCAGAACCCACCGTATATGTGAACGGCAAGAAAGCCGGTTACTGGGCGTATGGCTACAATGCCTTCCGCCTTGACGTGACAGACCTGGTGAAGGACGGCAACAACCTCATCGAGGTGGAGCTGGAGAACAAGGAGGAGAGCAGCCGCTGGTATCCCGGTGCCGGACTGTACCGCCCCGTTGAACTGGTGATAACGCCTAAGACACACATAGACCCGTGGGCGACATACATACGCACGGTGGGACTGAAGGAAGGCGTGGACAACCACGGACGTACTGAGCCGCAGGCCACGATAGACTATAAGACACAGTTGGTGGGCGCTGATTTCGGTGACATAGCATGTGTGGTTGAGATACTCAACAGCAACGGTTTCATGGAGGCCGGCAGCCATTTCGACGTGCCTGCCGACGGTGTGATAGAGACAGAGCTGACACTGAGCAAACCCATGTTGTGGACTCCAGAGACACCTTATCTCTATAAGGTGCGCACAAGGCTGTTCAAGGACCACAAGGTGATAGACGAGACTGTGACAAACCTCGGTGTGCGCACGGTCAGCGTGAGCAAGGAAGGCGGTTTCCAGCTCAACGGCGTGACACGCAAGATAAAGGGCGTATGCCTGCACCATGACCTCGGTCCGCTGGGTGCGGCAGTCAACAAGGCGGCGCTCATCCGACAGGTGAAACTGATGAAGGAGATGGGATGCGACGCCATACGCACCGCCCACAACATGCCTTCAACGATGCAGATGGATGTCTGCGACTCGCTCGGCATGATGGTGATGGCAGAGAGTTTCGACATGTGGATATACCCCAAGTGCAAGAACGGCTACGCACGGTTCTTCACGGAATGGGCAGAGAAGGACATCACCAACCTCGTACTTAACCATCGCAACCACCCGTCAATAGTGATGTGGAGCATAGGCAACGAGATACCGGAGCAGTGGGACAAGAACGCCGGCGTGGAATGGGCGACGAAGTTGCAGAACCTGTGCCATGAACTGGACCCCACACGACCAGTGACACAAGGCATGGACAGGGTTGACAATGCCCTGAAGAGCGGCTTCGCAGAAGTGATGGACGTGGTAGGACTGAACTACCGTGACCATAAATACGACAAGGCATGGCGCGAGACATCAAAGGGTTTCATCCTGGGAAGCGAGACCGCCAGCACGGTGTCGTCGCGAGGTGTGTATAAACTGCCATACACTGCAACCGACAAGGGCGTGTATGCCGACGGACAGTGCTCAAGTTATGACAACGAGTGGTGCTCATGGAGCAACCTGCCCGACATGGACTTCGAGGACATGGACGACTTGCCATATACCATCGGACAGTTTGTGTGGACAGGCATCGACTACCTCGGCGAGCCTACGCCGTATGACGAATACTGGCCAAGCCGCTCGTCATACTTCGGCATCTGCGACCTTGCAGGCCTGCCGAAAGACCGCTACTACCTCTACCGCTCCGTATGGAACAAGCAGGAGCACACGCTCCACATAGCACCACACTGGAACTGGGGCAAGAAGATGGTGGGCAAGACAGTGCCCGTGCAGGTTTACAGCGACTATGACGAGGCCGAACTGTTCATCAACGGCAAGAGTCAGGGGCGCATAAAGAAAAGTACGGAGAAGAACCCCGCCGTGGGTAAGGAGAAATACATACCCAACCTTGACCGCTACCGCCTGCGCTGGATGAACGTGAAGTATGAGCCGGGCGAGGTGAAGGTCATAGCATACGACAAGAACGGCAATGAGGCGATGGTAAAGACCATGCGCACAGCCGGTGAGGCAGACCACCTGCTGCTGGAGGCAGACCGCGCCACCATAAAGGCCGACGGCGAAGACCTGTGCTACGTCACCGTCAGCATGATGGACAAGGACGGCAACCTCTGTCCACTGGCCGATGACCAGCTGACATTCGACGTTGCCGGCGAGGGCGTGTTCCAGTGCGCATGCAACGGCGACGCCACATCGCTCGAACCTTTCACGAAGCCCACGATGAAACTCTTCAACGGCAAACTCGTGGTGACGGTGCGCAGCACAAAGCAGAAAGGCACCCTCACGCTGACAGCAAAGACAGGCGACAAGGAATCGAGTGTAACGATACACACCAAATAACAGATGACTGGAGAAAGCATACTTGACTATGTGAAGGAACATGCCGTACAGCATCCGCAGCGCATTGCCATAAAAGTGGCGACGGCGGCAGGCGACGGTGACGGCATACAGGAAACGATAACATATTCCGAACTGTATGACAGGATGCAGCGGTGCGAACCGTTGCCCATACCATTGCTCGGCGACAGGTGGGACGGTGACTTCATCCTCTGCACCACAGGAACTACGGGCAAGCGCAAGGAGGTCATCATCAGTCAGCGGGCGGTGATAGCCAATAGCGAAAACCTCATCGAGGGGCATGGCTATGAGACAGACATTACGTTCATCATTGCCGGTCCGATGGATCACCTGGGATGCTGGTCGAAGATATTCCCGACGTTGATGGTGGGCGGTATGCTGTATATAATAAAGGAGGGGATGAAGGATGTCAACGCATTGTTGCGCCCGATGGAGAAAGGAAACGGCCGTTTTGCCACGTTCCTCGTACCCTCAAGCATACGCATACTGATGCAACAGGCAGAGAGCAGACTGGCGCAGGTGAGTGAGAGGATAGACTTTATAGAGGCAGGAGGTGCGCCGTTGCCGCTGCCGGATATGCTCCGCTTGTGCGAACTGTTGCCAGGTACCCGTTTGTATAACACTTACGCATCTACGGAAACAGGTGTCATAAGCACATACAACTATAATGACGGCCGCTGTCTGAGCGGATGTCTTGGCAGGCCACTGCCACATTCCAATGTAGTCATCACCCCGGAGGGAACGATAGCATGTCAGGGCGACACGTTGATGAGCGGCTACCGTGGAGAACCCGAACTGACGGCACAGGTGATGCACGACGGCACGGTGTTCACTGCCGACGGCGGTTGGATAGACGACGAGGGAATGCTCCATATCACCGGGCGCAAGGATGACATAATAAATGTGGGAGGATTGAAGGTGGCGCCGCAGGAAGTGGAGGAAGCAGCATTGTCATGTGCGGCGGTGAGTGATTGCATCTGCATCTCCCGTCAGCATCCAGTATTGGGTGAGGCGCCGGAACTGCTCGTAGTGCTGAGTGCAGGTCATGAACTGAACAAACGGGAACTGGCGCGGCACATCAGTCAGAGTGTGGACCGCTACAAAGTACCATTGTACTACACTGCGGTAGATGAGATAAAGAAAACGCCCAACGGCAAGCTTGACCGCAAGGCATATAAGCACAGTATGTAAAATAGAATAAAAAGAAATGAGCGGTGAGTCATCACGACCTACCGCTCATTGTAATCTATCATAAATCAGACAGTTTCTTTGAAACCAATGAAACAAACAATTGATTCGCTAATCAATGAAAATAATCAATAACCTAAACAATATTTACTAACCACAAAAATCAATTTACTTATGACAAAAAATCAATCTTTATATATCAATAACCAAACTTCTTATCTATGATGATGATGGTGATGATGGCGATGTGAGCGATGCTTGTGTGATTTAGCATGCTCCTTGTGAGCCTTCATGCGACGCTTCTCCATTTCCTTGCGACGCTTCTCCATTTCCTTGCGACGCTTCTCCATCTCCTTGCGATGCTTAGCCTCAACCTTAGCGTCTTTCTTGACGTTGGTCTTGCGCATCATTGCAAACTCGGTGTTGGGTTTATGTGAGTTGATTATCACCGTTGTCTTTGCGTTTGTTGTCACTGTGCTCATTATCATGAGGCAAACGAGTGTGAATATAGTCTTTTTCATAATCGTTACATTTTAAAGAGTTAAACTTTTTTATCTCTGATTTCTGAGTGCTTCCTCGCACGAAAGAAATAATGTTAGTCAATCGTGAGATTGGTGCATGTCTCTGATTTCTGAGTGCAAAGTTAATGCGTTTTATGTTACCTGCAAATTCTTTTTCCCTAAACGCAAGTGGAAAATCCCTAAACGATGAAGGAAAAATCCTCTGCTAAAGTTTGGTGGAATGATATTATTTGTTTAACTTTGCATGGAAATTAACAATATCATAACAATAACGGAATATGAGAAAACATCTTTTCACGGCAGTCATCATGGCCTGCCTCGCTATCGTAGGTGGCAGAGCTGCCAACATACCATTTAATGTAGTCATCATGGGTGATTCAAACACTGCACTGGGTGGCGACAGCTGCACAGTTGAGCGTGGATGGACAAAATGGTATCGTGAGGCTGTTAAACCTGTAACATGCATCAGTTATGCACGCAATGGCGCAACATGGACCAACAATGCTCTTACACGTCAGAATATTACGGAAAACGTACGTGGCGCAGGCAACAACAACGTGATATACAATCAGGTGAGCCGGTTCAAGGAAGCATATAAGAACGGCGACCAGCCAGAACCGGCACTCATCATCATTGCAGCCGGAACATGTGATGCATGGTTTCAAAGCCAGCGTCCGGAGATGTATTCACTGACAGCAGACAAAGCCTTCAAGTCAACATTGCAGGATTTGATGATGAAGAAAGTGAATCAGGTGACATCGCTTGCTGAATCCATTCGCTTCAACTGTGAGATACTGCGTGAGTCGTTCCCCGATGCACGCATAGTATTGGTTGCTCCCATAGAGACCACAGCTGTGGGTGAGGCGAGAAACCTGAAGGTATGCAATATGATAGAGGAGTGTGCAAAGAAACTCGGTGTGGATGTTATACGCCTTGACAAGGAATGCGGCATCAAATGCAATAACGAGCGCATCAAGAAACACTATACAGTGGATGGCTCAAACACAAGTGTGGCAGGTGCCCAGCTGATAGCAGAACGCATGGTCGAACTGCTAAACAAATAACAGAGTGATGACGTGTTGAAACGACAAGACATAATATGTGTACTGATGTGCGTGGCAGCGCTGTCGGTATCATTGACAAGAAGTGGGGCGCAGGAATTGCGCCCTGCTGTCATTGTATGTCCCGGTGGTTCGTACTGTTGGCTCGATATGGAAAATGAGGGTACGAAGGTGGCAGAATGGCTTGAACAGAATGGCATCAAGGCTTTCGTACTGAAATACCGTGTGCAGGGTATCTTCGACTATATCATGCACACCCGTTATATATATCGTGGTCATCGTTATCCCGATGCACTGGATGATGCAAGGGATATGCTGCAATGGGTGCGCAGCAATGCCGATTCGCTTGGTATAGACCCGCACTGTGTTGGTATGATGGGATTCTCTGCAGGAGGACACCTCGTGATGTCTGCGGCAGAGTTTCTTGACGACAAGCCTGACTTCGTGGCGCCGATATACCCTGTTGTTACCATGCACAAGCCATATGTTCACAAACGCTCGCGACGTGCCTTGCTTGGAGAATACGGCAAGCGCAGGAAGGTTATGCGCGACTCTCTGTCTTTGGAACGACATGTGCCGGCAGACTGTCCGCCGGTGTTCCTCGTGAACTGCAAGGACGACCCCGTGGTGAAATACCAGAATTCAGAACTGCTTGACTCAGCTCTGACGGCAAAGGGCATACCGCATAGATATATACAGTACAACACTGGTGGGCATGGCTTCGGCGCATCCGATGAGAAAGGTACGGCGGAGTGCAGACAGTGGAGAGATGAGTTCTTGAAATTTATAGAAGAAATTAAAGGGAGAAGATAATCATGGATGCAAATAAGATGAATGTAGGCGGACTGCTTAAGAAATTATTGCCTTATGTACTGCCTTACCGCTGGTTGCTCACGCTAACGCTGGTGCTAACGCTGATTGGTTCGCTCATGGCTCAGGTCAATGCCATAGTGCTCGACCATGCCGTTGACTCCATCAACGCTCTGCAACAGGCTGAGGGTGGCTTCTCTTGGGCACAGGCTGCGAAACTACTTGTAACCATCAGTGCGGTACTGTTAGGCAAGGAGGTTCTGTCTGCATTCATAACTTTCGGTCAGCGATACTTCGGTGAGAATATCCGCATCAACGTTAGTCGTGATATGTCGCTCAAGGTAGTGGAACGCATCATGACCTTCCGCATGGCATACTTCAGCAGTGAAGACAACGAACCAGGCAAACTGCAGACGCGTATCAGTCACGGTACGATGTCGCTATCGAACACTGTGAAGAATTTCTTCGTAGATATACTGCCGCTGTTCACCAGTGCGGTGATGGCATTAGTGCTGATGTTTGTTGCCAATGTGTATGTAGGGTTAGTAGCATTGTTTATCGTTCCTATATATTTCATCATCACCGTAAGGCAGGGAACACGCATGAAGGGTGGGCGACGCGTAATCTTCCGCACTCATCAGACTATAAACAACGGCATCATGAACATCATTGAGAGTATGGGAGTGATAAAGTCGTTCAACCGCGAGGAGGTGGAGAAGCAGAAACAGGCCGTGCTGCAGGAAAACTCTACAAGTCAGCAGAAGCATACACGTCAGTTGAGTTTCTACTTCGAGGGCATCAAGACCTTTGTGGAACAGATTGGCACGGTGCTTATCATCATTCTGACTGCATATCTTGTGCTTACGGATTATCCTGGTATGACGATAGGAAAGATAATGTATCACGTTATGCTCTTCAGCAACGTGAGTGCCCCTATACGTCAGTTGCACCGCATATATGACGACCTCAACGATGCACTTATATATGCAGAAGGCTTCTTCGGCATCCTCGATGCAGAGCATGAAGTGGAGAAGAGTGGCACATACAAGACGGAACCACATGCTGGTATGGGTTTCAATATGAAGAATGTGGAGTTCACATACCCCAGCGGCACACATGCCTTGCATGACCTTTCGCTAACCATTGAACCGGGAAAGGTAACGGCACTTGTAGGATTGAGCGGTGCAGGCAAGAGCACCATCGTAAACCTGCTGGATAAGTTCTATACACCTGACAGTGGCGAGATAACTCTTGACGGTGTGCCGCTCAGTGAGTGGGATACGCAAGCCCTTCGTGAGAATATCGGATTAGTATTGCAGAAGAACCATATATTCAGCGGAACGATAGAAGAAAACATACGTTATGGCAAACCGTCTGCAACGACGGAAGAGGTATATGAAGCTGCACGCAAGGCGTATATATATGATCAGGTGATGGCATTGCCCAATGGGTTCCAGTCTGACGCACTGCAACTCAGTGGCGGTCAGCAACAGCGCATTGCCATTGCGCGTATGTTCTTGAAGAATCCGCCTATCATATTCCTTGATGAACCAACGGCAAGCCTTGATGCCATTGCCACCGAACAGATAAAGAATTCTATAGAGGCAATAAAGAAAGACCGCACCGTGGTCATCATCAGCCATAACATAGGACAGATAGTTGACAGCGATGCGATATATGTATTAGAGCACGGTCATGTGGTGCAGCATGGCACTCCGGCTGAAGTCTATCACCAGGGAGGATTATACAAAGATATCTTCGATGCCTCTGCACGCAGTATGAATGCGGAACTGATAAACCAGTATATCAAATCATGATTGCATTTGCATCAAACGAATCATGATTCCATTTTCCGCCTTACCATATCGACTATATTGTCGAGTGATTTGAAGTTCTTGGGTGTCACGTCAGTGGCGCCCAATTCTATTTTATACTCGTCGGACAGCAACATCATGATGGTGGTGATGTCAAGCGATGACAGTTCGGTAAAGAGGAAATCAGAATCCACGTCAACCAACGGAAGGTTGTCCTCAAGTATTTGTCTTATTCTTTCTTTCATAATTATATCTTTTTTATAAGTCTGAACAGCATTGGCGGCAGTATCCATGCCATGAACACCACGCACGCCATGCCTATGATGGTAACCTCTGCCAGCGAGAACAGTGCGGGGTGGCGTGCAGTTATCAGGGTGCCTATGCCGATGAACATTATCAGTGCGGAGAGCATTATGCTGTATTTGTATGATGCCAATATCTTCTTGCCGGTGCGCCGTTCATACAGACATCCCTCTGTCATGAATATGGTGTAGTCGTCACCTTGGCCGAATATGAATGTGGCGAGGATGATGTTCACGATGTTGAACTTAACGCCCAGCAATGCCATTATGCCGAGTATCCATATCCATCCCACTGCCATTGGTATGAAGGCAATCACTGCCAGCGACAGACGGCGGAACGACAGCCAAAGGAATATGAATACAATGGCTGAACATACTATGCCGATGTAATTAAAATTGTCTGAGAGTGTGCTGAGCATCGCTGCATTCATCCCTTTTGTGGTAAATGAGTGTGTGGAGTTTTTCCCTAACGATTCCACCGGGCGCATCTCCACTATGGCGTACCTGCCTTTCTCTTTGTTTATGCTTATGTTACTGGCAAACACAGTCTCTGTCAGCGGTGCAAAGTAACCGAACTCCTGCGGTGTGCGTTCTTTGTTTAGTATTTCCTGGAAATCAGTAAAGGCATCCGCAGAGAAACCACTTGCCAGAGCCTTTGCCGGCAATTCTTTATTTAGCAGCGCTGCGTGTCTATCCTTAAACTCCTGCCACATCTGTAGCCTGTGTGCCTGTTCCTTCTTCGATGTCAGGAAGTGTGATGTCTTGTCCAGTCCCTGTGCAAGTGCAGTGTCGAGTGCGCTGTCCATATTCTTTCCCGTCGCCACGATATATGCTGTTTCGCCTCTTGCTGTGGTGTCAGCCTGCATCATGCGCCCGAAATATTCAATGTCGGTACGCTGCTCGTCGGTCATGTAGTTTATGGCAGCCATGTCAGTCTCAAACTCGGTGTTGAGGCTGAACCATCCCAGTACTGTGGTGATGATGATGAATGTCGCAAGCAATATACGTTTGTTCCATGCGAATCCCTTGTCTGTCTCCACCAACTGCAGTGCATTGACCTCTGCTTCTGCTTCTTTCTTACCGCTTGTTACGATATGCGGCATATACAGCAATACAAATGTTATCGTACCCACGAGCATCAGTGATGCGAAGATTCCGAGGTCTCTCAGTGCCGTTGACTGCAGCGGCACGAGTGCGAGGAATGCTCCCACTGTGGTGACGTTGCCCACCAGCAATGGTGTACTGATGTCTTTCAGTGCCTGTTTCACGTTTGGCTCATGCCTCATGTGCGCCACAAGGTGTAGCGGATAGTTTACGGCTATGCCCAGTATCACGCTCGACATACCTATTACTATTATGGACACCTCGCTGTGCAGTAGCGACATACCGCCGAGTGCCAGCAGCCATCCCCAGCCTATTGCTACGACGATGAGCAGTATGCTCTTCAATGAGCGCAGTGTGTATGCCAGCAGTGCCATTATCAGTACCACTGCGAGCGCTACCGCCAGGATTGAGTCGTTCTTTATCTGTTGTGCATTGCCTACGGCTATCTGCGGACCGCCTGTCACATGTGCCTTGACATCGGGATATGTCTTCTGCATATCCTGTATGGCATCGTCAAGCAGTGCCGTCAGTTGTGCGTTTTTCTCCGTTTCTGCATTGCCGTATGGCGACTTCAGCGTCACTATGGCGCGCTTCATGTCGGGCGTGAAAAGGTATCCGTCGTATATCTCGAAATTGCTGTCCTGCCTCATGCCCTGCAGCCGGCTCACCACGGGCGTGAAGATATTCAGCGGGTCGCGCCCGATGTTTTCTGCAAGCATGCTGCCAGATGGAAACATCAGCATCTCCTTGTCCTCATCCAACTGTCGTTTGACGGCATCTGGCGCAGCAAGCACGGAGTCCATGCGTGCATAGTCTTTCTCGGTAAGGAAGTATGGAATGTTCTCGTAAACGAAGTAGAGCATTGCCTCTACGGCTTCCATGTCCACCTGTGCCGTCATCTTGATGGTGCCCGCAGTGTCAGCCTTCTGCACAGCCGTGCAGAACTGTTCCATAGCCGCCGTGGTCTTGTCTGCATCATCGGGATTGTCAAATACCACCACCAGTCTGTCGGCCCCCGATATGTCTTGATAGATGTCGAGCATTTCGCGGTCGTGGGTGCCGAGTGGCAGGAAGTCGGATATATCCTCTTTGTACGACAGCCGCAATGACAGCACGATGAGCACCAGCGTGATGCCCACCAGACTGCCCCATCTTACCCATCGGTGTTCGTGCAGGTATTCGTATATCCGCAGTATTGTCATTCCCTTTATGCTTTTTGGTCGAGCGCATCGCTTATCTCGGCATATCTGCGCTCATAATATTGTCTGAACCATGAGGCGATGTCTTTGTCTTCGCCTGCTTCCATGTATCTCTCGTATGGTATGCGCTCATCCACGTGCACATGGAAGAATCCGCGACGCAGGTATTTCCCACCCTTGGGCAGACAGTGTCCCGGTGCACACTCTATGAGCGGGATAATGTCGAGTTTCAGTTCTCTGGCTATGTGAAACGCCCCTTTTCTGAACCGCTGTATGCTGCAGTCTGATGAGCGTGTGCCTTCGGGATATATGGCTATGCTGTAGTCACGCTCCACGAGCGAGCGCAGTTTCGGCAGAATGCTGTCGATGCCGTCAGATACTGGGTAGTATTCGGCATGGCGCACGGCGAATCCGAAGAACGGACTGTGCCACACCCAGTCGTTGGTGAGCAGCGTGAGTCGTGGCGACTGTGCCAGCATCGCCATGAGGTCGAGCGGCGACTGGTGGTTGCATATCACCATTGCGGGCCGTTCATAATTCTCTCCCTGCGGATTGTTCATTCGCCGCTTTACGCCGGGTATGCCGTGCCACAGCATCACCAGTTTGCCAACGAAGCACAGCAGGCGGTGCAACCGCCATGTGCGCCGTTTGCTGTCACGCGTAAACAGTACCACTGCTGCCGATGCCGGCAACAGGAACAGCAGTGTCCATACAAGGAAGAAGAGTAGGGAGTATATAGTATATACAGCCCGGCGCAGCAGTCTCAGCAATGCCAGGGGCAGGCCGTAGCCCAGGGCAAGAAAACACAGGCATGTGTTGAGGATGAAGATGCGCGTGAAGTCATAGGCCGGACGGAAATGCGACACGCGTTCCTCTCTAGGGGGGTAATATACGTTGATTGGCACGCTGACCAGATTTACTCCGTGCCACGCAGAGAAAACGAGCAGTTCCAGTTCTGCCTCATAGCGTGATGTCAGCATGCACAGTCCGTAGAGTTTCTTCAGCGGATACAGCCGAAAGCCCGTTTGCGTGTCGCGTAGCCTCTGACCGGTCTGCACACAGAACCAGAAATTGCTGAAGGCGTTGGCAAACTTGCTGCCGCCGGAGCGTTCCTGGGCGTCAAGTCCCTTGCGCTCACCCACGAGCAATGCCCCTGGGTGCTTTATGTTCGCCTCAAGCATCAGGGGGATGTCTTCGGGATAATGCTGTCCGTCGGCATCAAGTGTTATGGCGTATGCGAAACCCATTGCCAGGGCCTTGCGGAAGCCGGCCTTCAGGGCTGCGCCCTTGCCTTTGTTCCTAGGCAGCGTGACAACGGTTATCCCCTCTATAGTGGCGAGGATGTCGGCGGTACCGTCGGTGCAGCCGTCATTGACCACTATCACGTCATGGCACTGCTGCAGGGTGCGCGAAACGACATCGCGCACTGTCGTGGCATTGTTGTATGTAGGGATGACAACGCAGATGCCGCGCCGTGATAACCTCTCAGCCTTCAACTTTTAATTTTCAACTATTTCGTTCTGTTCTTTTCCACGTATTCGGCTATAGCCCTGACGCTTTTGAAGATGTCGCGTCCTTCTGCAGCGTTGGCAAGGCGTATGCCGTAGTTTTTCTCAAGAATCATGATGATTTCGAGAGCATCGATGGAGTCGAGTCCGATGCCGTCGTCACCGAAGAGTGGCGCATCGTCATCAAAGTCTTCCATCGTGAGGTCTTGCAGGTTCAGGGCCTCGATAATCTTTCCTTTCAGTTCTTCAATCAGTTTTTCCATTATTTTCAAGTTGTATTTTTAGGGAGTTAAGAGGAGTTAGGGGAAGTTAAGGGACATTTGTATTAGACTATACGAATGTGTAAACGTAATGTCCTTTAACTCCTTAGCGGCTATAAGCCGCGGTAACTCCCTTTGACTCCTTTTCTGTTCCTATGCAAGTTTACACACTATCACACTGTGTCCTTGTCCCAGTCCATCGTGTATCTTCTCTATCTGCAGCCCTGCATCGTTGATGCATTTCTCCATGTCCTCGGTGTTATACATCTTGCTGTTGCCGTTGGCTATGGCGGTGAAGTAGAGACTCGTCATCGTCAGGCAGAATGCTGCCGGTTCGAAGCGCTGCCTGTCCCACAGCGTCTCCATGATAAACAGGTGCGTGTCTGGCGTCATCGCTGCCTTGGCGTGTGTCAGTATGCTCGTTATCTCCTCCATCGAGAAGCAGTCGAGGAACTGGCTCATCCATATAGCATCCAGTCCGCCCTCGCGTACGGGGAATGATGCACTGTCGTCGAGCAGGTTGATGCCGTGCCCCTTTATGCGCTCTGCACCCTCCTTGCCTTTTATGTTCTCCTGCATGAGAGCTATCTGCTGCGGCAGGTCGAGGATGGTCACCTCCACGTCCTTGTCGTGCACCACGCACTGCAGCGCCCATTTGCCGGTATTGCCGCCCACATCATAGAGCGAGCGCACATGGTATTCTCCAAAGACAATCTTTAATGCCTCAGGAAATGACGAGTCGCTGTAGAAATGGTCAAATCCGAACCAGCTTTTCTGCACCTGTTCGGGCAGTGACGACAGTCCTTCATACACCGTGGGCCATAAGCCGAAATGCTTCAGTCCTTCGGGCTTACCCTCTTTCAGCGCCTCCTCAAGGTGAAACCACCCTTCGTAGTTCACGTCGTGGTTGAAGTCTATGTTCACGCGTGTGGCAGGGTCGTTGAGCAAGAACCATCCCGCCTTCGACAGCGTATAGCGGTCAGTGTCGTCATTCACGAGTACCGTGCCGATACACAGCGAAGCCTCCAGCAGACATTTCGCAGCATAGTCACTGAGGCCTGTGCGCTCTGCTATCTCGCCGCGCGTCAGTCCGTCGTCGGCATCGCGCAGCATTTCGAGTATGCCGAACTTCACCATCAGCCTCGAAGCCTGAAACACCGCCGGTCCCCATGCAATGAACTCCGCCAGTCGCTGAGCCTCGCGCGCCGTCAGTTGCTCCTTGGTATATTTCTTTTTTAATTCAGGGAATAAGTGCATTCTTTTCTATATTATATATGCAAAGGTACTGTTTTTTTTTGATATGGCAAATAGTAAAGGTTTTAAAAAAACATAACGTCATGTTGTGTTTGTCCGTTTAAAAAACAAAAACTTGTGTGTGTTTTTTATTTTAAATTTGCAAAGGAATACATTTTTTACATTGTATTCGGACATAAAAAGACATAATTGTTTAATTGCTACTTGAACTTAATGGGGAATTTTTGTCTAAGTCGTTGTTGATGTTGTAGATACGTTCAGATATGATAGTATTTTTTTGCGTTCCTACTTGTGATTTTCCTTTAAAATCGCAAGTGCTACTTTGGATTTTTAATCATTTTAATGACTGCAAACGTAAGTAGAAACAGTTTTTCATTTGTGAACAAATGACGCAGGGTGAAAGGTTGTAAAATAGAGATTTTGGGAAGTGGTCTTGAATAATATTGTTCTGGTTTGAGTCAAACTGATTTTTGCTTTTTGAGCGGTTTTGATGCAAAAGATACCCTTTTACGCTCTAAAACGTGATTTTTTACACTGTAATATGATAGCCCTTATAGTGTAAAAGCTATCGTATTACAATGTAAAAGCTATGCTATTACAACTCAGAGGGTGAAAAAGCGAAACAACAAAGAATGTTGTGCGTTGGTAATCAGTCGGTTACCGAAAACGCGATTTCCTTGCGATATTTGAGAGCGTGAGAGACTTTCGTGACTAATATCGCAAGGAAACGGCAGTTAAATACGATTTCAAGAGGCAAAAAACGCATGTTTGCGCACTAATTTTCAGTGAGTGTTTTGTTCTTGCACAATCTCACGTCCTCCGCACAATAATTGTTAAAAAACAGGATTGGTAGTTGAAAAATTTTGCGCTTTAACTTTTTTTTATTAATTTTGCCACATCGGTAACTAACAAGAATCCGTTATATTTGGTGGGGTCTAAAAATTCCCACTGTCAGATTTACTAATTAAAACGCATACGATTATGAATTTCGGAAGTATTTTAGGTGGTTTGCTCGGTGGCGGCAAGAAGCCGGCTGGAGCAGAAACAGCAGCAGCGCAAGAGGGCGGACTGCAGGACATCATTGCAGGTCTTGGACTGGGTGCACTCAGCAGTATCAATCCACAGGACATCATCACCAAATTCCAGAAGGGTGAGATTTCTCTTGACCAGGCACAGATAGTGTTGAAGCAACTGGCTTCCACTCTTGGCCTCGGCGACAAGATCAATGAATATATGGGTATGCTGAAGAAGTAAGTTCTTCGACAAGCTTTACGGAGAATAGAAAACGGTTCCCTGACCGCACTATGGTGCAGGTCGGGGAACCGTGTGCTTAGATATAGTAAGAAAGAAAAAAGTCTGTGATAATGAAAATGAGGAAGGCATTAACAACTGCAGCTATGGCAGCCGCCACCGTGACACTCATGATGTCTTGTTCTGGTGGTGAAGAAACAGTGTGGGGATGGCCCGGAGCGGATTATCCGCAACGTGACATGGAAGAAAATCCAAAGACCATACTGCTGCTTACGGATACGCATGTCATGGCACCTGAACTGCTGAAGTCTGAGGGCGCAGCCTTTGAGCGGTATGTAAAATATGACCCTAAGCTTCTCGAATATAGTGTAGGGGTACTGCAGGGCATCGTAGATGCTGCGGTGGCGCGTCATCCTGACCTTGTTGTGATACCCGGCGACCTGACGAAAGACGGTGAGGCAGTGAGCCACAGACTGGTGGTAAACATTCTTGGAAATCTGCGTGCGGCAGGCATCCCCGTGGTGGTGGTGCCCGGCAATCACGACATAGAGAATCCCAATGGTTCATATTTTGACGGAGATCAGAAATATCCTGCAGAGCGTACATCCCCATCCTTGTTTGTGGAACTGTACAACGATTTCGGCTATGGACGCGCACTGTCGCGTGATATGACATCACTGTCTTATGCCATAGAACCGCTTGATGGACTGGTGCTGTTGTGCATAGATACCAACAGGTATGACGAAAACAAATATGTGGAGCGTGGTGACAGTCGCAACGTGAACATGACGGCTGGACGCATACGCACCACCACGATGGAATGGTTGCTGCAACAGGCCGACAAGGCTTGTGCCGCAGGAAAGCAGGTCGTAGTGGTGCAGCACCACAATCTTGTGCAGCATTATGATGCACAGGAGATACTGCAGGGGGAATATATAATAGATGATTACGAGGATGTAGCACGCCAGATGATGAACCACGGCATACACCTTGCCATTACGGGGCATCAGCATCTGCACGATATTGCTCAATATAGAGTGAAGGAAGGAACGGCGGCCGACAGCCTCGTTGACGTGGCAACGGGATCGGCAGTGGCATATCCAAACCCGTGGCGCACGGTAGTGGCAAGCAATGACTTTACGAAGTGGAGGATAAGCACGGAGTATGTGTCATCCCTGCAGGGATTGTCTGACGTGCAGCAGAAAAGCTATGACCGTTTGTATGCAAACCTGTATAACGGTCTTACGGCAAACATCGATGAGGTATGGAGCAAGGTGGAGAATTATCGCAAGAGTCTGGCGCTCTTAGGTATGCCTGCCGATTTGCTCCCCTCAAGTGCCAGTGAGTTTGCCAGCCTTCTGATAGACAATGTGGGAGACGACTTGCGTGAGCTCTTCATGATATACAATGCCGGCAACGAAGGCGCCAATCCTAGGTCAGAGTGGTTGCTGGAAGACATAAGGACAAAACTGTTCAATATGTGCCGTCAGCGTCTTGTTGATACGGGAATAGGAGAGGCACGCACCAACAACTGCATGGCAACGCTGAGCGGTATGTATGACAAATATGTGTCTCCAGGCATCCGCAGTATGCTCACGGATACAAACCAGATGCAGGACAATGTACTCAGCAGCGTCACTGACGACCTGAATACGGTGCTGTATCTGCCGCATCGGTAGTGTCGCCTCTGCAGTTTGTTTGACTGCCAAGGAAATAAAAAAAGTGTCTGCAAAGCTATTTTTTCAATTTTTTCTTTGACATAAAGAAAAAAATGCTTAAATTTGCAAATGCAAACATTGATACAAATTTAAAATATAAATAGCCTATAGTATAGCGATAAATTAAGAACATATTAAATCAAGAAGCGTTAGCTTATATTCTTGTTCTTGACAATTGGGGAATTTGAAAGAGCAATCAAGAGTAAAAGTTTTGACGCTCACGTCTGTATATGACGTGGGCTTTTACTCGTATATGATTGCAATGGTTATCCCCAATACCTCAAGAACGTAGATGAAGTAAAACGTCCACGTTTTTTTTGTGCCATTTGTAAAACATTTTACTGTATGAATAATAGAATTCTTGCTGGACTACTTGCAATCTTTTGTGGAACCATCGGACTTCATAAGTTTTTATTGAACAAGAACATGATGGGTATATTGTATATACTGTTTTCATGGACTTTGATACCAACAATTATAGGTGTCGTAGAAGGGATCAAATATTTGATGATGAATGATTCGGAATTTGCAGAAAAATATTTTGCTCCTTCAAGTCTTAATCAAAACAATACTAAAGCTAAACAATATATAATACAATCTAATGAGAGTAAATGTCCAAGTATGAAATATGGAGGTGCAAAATTCTTTCTTCAGGGAGTTGCTGGACAACTTTATGTGTATGATAATAAAATTGTATTAGAAAGAAAGGGAATATTAGGAACTATTATACATGGTTTCGCAGGTTCAAAGACAATACCTTTTAAATATATACATAGTGTTCAACTTCGTGAGGCAACGTCATTAATAAATGGATTTATTCAGTTTGGAATTGCAGGGGGCATTGAGCGGAGAGGAGGCCTCATAAATGCTGCTGATGACGAAAATTCACTCTTCTTTGAAAAAGAAAATAATGAGTTAGCGTTGCAAATAAGAAATTATATAGAGGACAACATAGTCTTATAGAATATATTGGAGTAATCAAATATTTATTAATTTTAAAACGATTAAAGCTATGAAAAAAGGATGTTTAATTGCAATTGGAGTTTTCTTCTTGTTGGGTGTAATAGGTTCTCTGTTACCTAATGATAAAAAAGAATCTTCTTCAAAAGAGAAAAAAGACCCAATAGTAGAGGCTAAGGATACTGCAGGTGGAGAAAAATCAAAATCGAAAGACTCTAAGGTTGAAGAAAAAACCAAATGGAAGTACTCAGAGAATGAGGATGAAATGACGGAAAAAAAATCATTTTTTGCATCTTTGAGATCTGATAATGAGGTTGATTTTGAATTTCCTTATAATGGCGGAAGTTATCTTTCGATTACAGTGAGAAATAGTCCCAAATATGGTAAGGATGTCTATTTTAATATAGACAAAGGGCAATTTAATGAAGGTATCTCTGGATGTAATATATTAGTCAAATTTGATAATGGAAATATTGAAAAATATCAATGTGTTGGTGCGGACGATGCATCTACGGGTATATTGTTTTTAGCAAGTAAAAAAGATACATTTATAAACAAATTAAAGAGTGCAAAAGAAATTAAGATACAAGCAAGTTTCTTCCAAGAAGGAGATAGAACGTTTACATTTACAACTCCTGTTGGTTTAGTCTGGAATCACTAATTAACAGACAATCCATACACGTTATGGTAAAAACTGTATCTGTGCCATTATGATATGCCACATGGAGGATATAATCACTACTGTTGTGAATAATTGAATTAAGAGAATACTTTTAAAAAGCACTATTCGCTGTTGGGTTGGCGCATGTATGCGCACATTCCAACAGCGAATAGTGCTTTTATTATTTATTGATATTACAGGAACGCCACTGTCAGTCCTGCCATCACGATAGAGACCATAGACATCAGTTTGATGAGGATGTTGAGCGACGGGCCTGAAGTGTCCTTGAACGGATCGCCCACAGTGTCGCCTACCACGGTGGCCTTGTGGCACTCGGAGCCCTTGCCGCCGAAGTTACCTTCCTCCACCATCTTCTTGGCATTGTCCCACGCACCACCGGCATTACTCATGAAGATAGCCAGCGTGAAGCCTGCAGCCAGTCCGCCTACGAGCAATCCCAATACACCAGCCACGCCGAGCAATACGCCCACGAGGATAGGTATGATGATGGCGAGTAGCGATGGGAATATCATCTCACGCTGGGCAGAGCGTGTGGAAATCTCCACGCAACGACCGTAGTCAGGCGTAGCCTTACCCTCAAGTATGCCGGCAATCTCACGGAACTGACGGCGCACCTCCTTCACCATGTCCTCAGCGGCACGGCCTACGGCACCCATGGTGATGCCTGAGAAGAGGAATGCTGCCATGGCACCGATGAACACACCCACGATGACCTTCGGGTTCATGAGGTTCACCTGGAAGTAGTTCATGAAGGCAGGTATGTCCTGTATCTGTGTAAGTATGTCAGCCATGTGCTGGTCGCCGGCAGCTGCCAGTCGCTGCACAGCCTCCTTTATCTCTTCAATGTAAGAGGCGAGCAGAGCCAATGCCGTCAAGGCTGCAGAGCCGATAGCGAAGCCCTTGCCAGTAGCGGCGGTGGTGTTACCCAATGCATCGAGGGCGTCAGTGCGCTTGCGCACCTCCTCGCCCAGTTCGCTCATCTCGGCGTTACCGCCGGCATTGTCGGCTATCGGACCGTAAGCGTCTGTTGCCAGTGTGATGCCCAGTGTGGAGAGCATACCCACGGCAGCGATGCCCACGCCATACAGACCTTTTGACAGAGCCTGTGCGTTGACGTCAAGGTCGAAGCCGTTGGCACAGAGATAACTCAGCATGATAGCCACAGAGATGGTCACCACAGGTATCATGGTAGATATCATACCCGTACCCACACCTTTTATTATAACGGTGGCGGCACCAGTCTGTGACGCTGCGCTTATCTCCTGTGTAGGCTTGTAAGAGTGTGAGGTATAATACTCCGTAGCCTGACCTATGATGACACCAGCCAACAGACCTACAATAACGGAGCAAGAGATGTATATCCAGTTCTCTATGCCAAGCAGGTAGAGTATGGCAAACGTAGCCACTGCAATGAGGCATGCGCTGACGTTAGTGCCCAGTCCCAGCGAGTGGAGCAGTTGCTTCATGCCTGCGCCCTCCTCAGTGCGTACGAGGAAGATGCCGAAGAGTGAGAGGAATATGCCCACGGCAGCTATTATCATAGGTGCTATGACATACTGCAGCTGCATCTGTGTGCCCAGATAAGCCGTTGCACCCAATGCGGCTGTTGACAGTATTGAGCCGCAGTAGCTCTCATAGAGGTCGGCACCCATGCCAGCCACGTCACCCACGTTGTCGCCTACGTTATCGGCAATGGTAGCAGGGTTGCGAGGGTCATCCTCAGGGATGTCAGCCTCCACCTTGCCCACGATGTCGGCACCCACGTCGGCAGCCTTGGTGTATATGCCGCCGCCCACACGTGCAAACAGTGCCTGTGTGGAAGCACCCATACCGAATGTCAGCATGGTGGTGGTTATGGTGATGAGGCTGTCAACGCCAGCCATATTGAGCACTACAAACCAGATGGCGATGTCGAGCAGTCCGAGGCCTACCACGGTAAGTCCCATTACGGCGCCTGAACGGAAAGCCACCTTCAGTCCGGCGTTGAGGCTCTGACGTGCTGCGTTGGCTGTACGTGCAGAAGCGTATGTGGCGGTCTTCATACCGAAGAAGCCTGCCAAACCAGAGAACAGACCACCAGTAAGGAATGCGAACGGCACCCATGGGTTCTGCAACTGGAATCCGTAGGCCATGATGGCGAAGATTACGGCCAGCACGATGAACACGATGGTGACCACCTTGTACTGCTGCTTCAGATAGGCCATGGCGCCCTTGCGAACGTGCATGGCAATCTCCTTCATGCGGTCAGTACCCTCATCTGCCTTCTTCATCTGAAGGTAGAAATATAAAGCCATGCCCAGCGCCACAAGTGACGCTATGGGCACGAGCCAGAATACTTCAGGTATGTTTTGCATAGTCGATTCTCAGTTTTCTATTTCTTTATCAAACTCCAGATCCACAATACAAGTGCGGCACCTACGGTAGCGGTGATGAGAGCACCAGCCCATGAAGGAATACCACCGATGTTTATGCCGAGTGTGCCAAACAGCCATCCGCCAACAAAGCCGCCCACAACACCGAGCAGGAGATTGATGAGGCAACCGTTGCCACTCTGATTAGTCAACTTGCCAGCCAATGCGCCAGCCAGAATACCGATGATGATACTGATAATTAAATTTGCCATAATAAGTTTGTTGTTAGTTAATATTGTTTATTGAATTGTGTTTGTAAATTACCATGTGGATGTTATCATATAAAGAATAACATTAGCCAGCAGAAACTCTGTTATCATTATTGCCGGCACACCGATGGTGAATATTGTATGCTTCGTCTTGTGCCTCAGTCCCCATATACCGAGAAGGGCTCCAACACCGCCAAAGGCAACGACAAGCCAAAGCAAAGCCTTCTCGCTGATTCTCCAGCCGCCTCGCTGCGCCTGCCATTTGTCGAAACCATAGGTGGCAAACGTCGCAATGTTAATTATCAATAAGTATATTAGAAATACTTTCATATCCAAAGGGCAAAATTAAGAAAAAAAAATTAAACTGCCAAATTTTTCTTCATTTATTGTATCGTTTCATGTATTCTGTAGTAAAGGAAATGTAAATCCCCCTCCCCAAAAAGCACTTAGTCACCAATCCTCTCGACGATGAAATCGCAGGCAGAGAACCATTTGCAGACATATTCGTCGGAATGTGTGGATGTCGTGGTGTTTGTAACACCATAGGTCAGGGTGCCATTGCTGACTGTGATGTCGTCAAGATAGATGCGGTTCCATCCGTATCCTTGACCGCCGTTGGCCGTCAGCTTTTGTATGTCCAGGCTATAAATGTGTTCCCCGTGAGAGAGGTTCTGCAGTTGCTGAAGCGCAGAGAACCATACATTGCCGCCCGTGTCACCGTCTGCCGGGATTTCCTTCTGGCTCGTCACTATGGCTGCACCATCTCCTGTCTGGGCAAAGACATGTATGCCGGAGTGTCTTGCTTCTGCGGCACGCACCACGGCAGAGACTCTATAGCGGCCGGGACGTAAGTTGTGGAGCGTGTTTTCGCCATGGAATCCCTTGACGGCCTCGCCCTTGACGTTGAAGTAACCTGTTTGCGAATCATTGCTGTAATGCTCGCCTCGTGCAGTGATGGCAGTGTTCCCGTGGTCTGATAGCTGTAAGTTGACAGTCCAGAAATTACGGTTCAGGTATTCCTGATCTTCCTGGCTGAGACTGTCTATTCCGACTGTGTGGTTCCGCATGACGCTGATGGCGGTACGCACGTCGGCTACCTGTCGTTTCATGTCATTTGGCACTGCGGCGGCAATGGCGTCGGTCTGGCGCATCAGTTCTTCAGCCTGCCACCCGGAGTACTGGAACGGATAGCTGTCAACCTCTTTCCTCAGCGTGTGGCAGATTGCCTGCAGTTCTGTGTTAGTGGCCGTTTGGCTCAGTTTCACCATGCGCTGCAATTTGAGATGCAGGGCTTCATAGCTTGTCTTGAGATTCGGTGTTTCGGCAGAGTTGTATATTTTATTCACCATCGTTTGGTAATGGTACTGGTCCATTTCACGAAGCGTATCGGTATAAAGTGCCTTTGCGCGTTCCGGCTCTTTGCTTCTGATTTCGTAAGACAGATGCTGCGCTACGCTCATGGCGGTATTGGTGCGGTCCATATATTCGTCGGGATTATAGGCCTTCACCTGTGGCACGCTTGACATCTTCGGACAGTGAAATTCGTAGATGACGCCGTGTGTGGCATAATATCTGTGCTTCGCATCATTGGTTTCCTCTTCAGAGTCGTGCCACATGAGAAGGTAGGTGGAACGGAAACCGTCTTCGTCCTTGAAGCCAATGACACGCACATTCATTGTAGGATGAAGGCTCAGTGGCAGACTTTGTCCCTCAGGGCCGTAGCTGATGCATATACCTGGGAATGCTGTCTGCTCATCACTTGCTGTATAGCTGAAGTAACTCGAGGCAAAGGGCGCCTGTGTGTCAAAAGCATTCAGAATGTGCTGCAATGGCAGGGTAGGGTCGTCGGGCACATTGCGGAACTCGAAACGGTATCCGTCAAGGTATAGCGGTCCGATATGGATGGTGTTGTCCGAAAGCTTTACCACATGGATTTTATCCTTTGGCACAAGTCCTGCACAGTCAAGTGCAGTCCAGAACACGCTGGCACTGTCCTCTTCCGCAGGGGTCAGTTTAACCTTTATGGACTTCGGAAATTTACCGTACCTTGTTTCAACGAAAGCCGTGCGCATGGCCTGTGCGTGCATGTTCTCCTGTGCATGAAGCACGGAACCTATGGGTAATAGGAACAATGCCAACAATATAATTGTATTTACTGATTTGTTCATTGTCTATGTATGTGTTAGAATTTAACGTAGTTATCTGTATTTTCTTTCTGCATCTGGTTTACTGTCTGCTCTGCCTGTTTTCCGACTATGCGAAACATCATCTTCTGCAAACGTGCATCGGCGGCAATGATTCTCTCTAACTGAACCGCGCTAACACTGTCATCAAGGTTTTCCATCTCAGCCTCAAGGCGTGCAATGCACATGGCAAGATTATCCGTAGCCGAAGCAGTGTCAGACTTTGGAACCACAGTATGTCTTCCCCCTGCGGCACGGTTCACTGACTTGTATGTTGCAGCCTGTGCCACTGCTGTTTTTCTTTTCTCTACATTAGGAGTGGTCACCTCTTGTTCGGAGCGTGTGCTGTCAGTGGCGGCAGCAGTTTCGTTTCCTGCAAGTGAAGACTGCTCTGTGGTGCCCTGCCAGAAGTGAAATGCCAAAAGCAGAAGTGCTCCGGCGGCAACTGCCGCAATCCATCTGAACACAATAATCTTTGGCTTCTCCCTGACAGCCTTGGGAAGCATCCGTGTGTCTCCGCTGTCAGTCTCGACATGCTGGCTGGAAGAATCGTTCACGGCGTCAACGTCCACCTGTCCGCTGTCGAACAATGCAAACATCTCCTTGTACTCAAGCCACTCCTCTGCCACATCTTCCGTACGGAAGTATTGTGCCAGCATCTGCTCCTCCTCAAGGTTGGTTTCGCCTGCCATGAACTTGCTGAGCAACTGGGATATTTCATGTATGTCGTAAGGTGTCTTCATTGTTGGTTCCTCCTCTTTAATTTGTTAAGCAATTCGTTGCGTGCTCGTGAAAGCAACGTAGATACTGATGTCTGCCGTATGCCTAGGATGTCAGCAATCTCTTTCTGTTCGCGGTGTTCCAACTGGCGCATCCTCAACACTGTTCCTGATGTGGACGGAAGGTTGTCTATCTGCCTGTAAAGCCATTGCTCTAGTTCTGCATACTCCAATCTGTCGTATAGCGTGTCCTCGTCAATGACAGGCGTTATGTCAGCCGTCCCGGCATGATGTCGTGCCACGCGCCATTTGTCTATGCAGATGTGCTTGGTGGTTATTGCCACCAGTGCTTTAAGGCGTGCCACGTCGTATATCTGCTCGTGCAGGCACCACAGTCTGGCCATCACGTCCTGCGCAATGTCCTCCGCATCGTCCTGCCCATACCCGAATCTGCGGGCGGCAGTCATGGATTTCATGCGCATTTCACAGGCTGTATGTGTAAACTCTTCTTGTGTCATTACATTTATATAACGAACAAACTCCCAAAAATTAAACAAGAAATTGCATTTTTTTTTCAATGATATAGCAGTAGGCACAAATAACTATAAAATGTTACTGATATGCTTTGACAAAATGAAAGCTATCATATTACCTTGTAATAGCTATGCTTTTACAGTGTAATATGATAGCTTTTACCATGTAAAAGCATAGCTATTACGATACCATACGGAATTTAACGTCTGTTAAGAATTTGTGTCACGAAAAACGGGCTTTTACTTACAATTTGTAAGCAAAAGCCAATCTTTTTTTTCGTTAAAATACGAATGTTTCTTTTGTTGTTAGAAATAATTTCGTTACTTTTGCATGAGAATTTGTCTGAAAAGACTTTTTAGGAAAGTATTTATCTCAGGATGGTGACCGTGGGGTCACGCCTTAAAACCGTAACAAAAAGAAATGAAGAAAGTTTTTCTCCTCGCGCTTTGCGCTGCCGCTGCTGTTGCAACGGCCTTCGCCCAGCCTTCCGCACGGATGGCGGGTGGCCTTATGTCTGTGTCTGCGGAAGACTGCAAGAAGATAACGGCAGGCGACGTAACCATGACCATTAATCCACAAGGTGGCGGAAAAATCCTGTCACTGAAATACAAGGACAAGGAAATGATTTCGCAGATGAGGTTTCCGGAGTCGTTCGGCAGCACGTTCTGGACGAGTCCGCAGAAGGAATGGAACTGGCCGCCGGTAAAGGAATTTGACAAACAACCTTACTCTGTAGAGGAGCGTGACGGCCGCCTCGTGATGACCAGTCAGGTGTCGGAGAAACTGAAGTACTGCATACGCAAGGAGTTCGGTACCGATGCGAAGGACGGGGCCATCGTGGTGACATACGTCGTCATCAATGAGAGCGGCGAGACACGACAGGTGGCGCCGTGGGAGATTACGCGCGTGGTGAACGACGGCGGCGTAGTGTTCTTCGACTGTCCTGCCGACAACATCACTCCTGCAGGACAGATGCCGTTCAAGGATGCCTTCGGTGCGGCATGGTATCAGACCGACGTAACCGATGGAAACAGGAAGATTAATGCTGACGGCAAGGGATGGCTGGCATACTGCAATAACGGTCTGCTGCTGATAAAGACTTTCGACGACCTTGATGCTTCGCAGCCAGCTCCGGGCGAGGCAGAGATACAGGTGTATGTAAACAGGGGAAAGACTTTTATTGAGCTTGAGAGCCAGGGTGCCTACACCACGCTGAAACCCGGTGAGGAACTGACCTGGACAGTGCGCTGGTATCTGCTGCCTGCAGACTGTGAGGCTAAGCCATCCGCAGAGCTTCTGCAGAGGGTTAAGGAGTGCTGTCTGAAGAAATAATGGCGTTGCTGCTTACTTCCCCCTGCATGACTTTACAAACTCTGATGGTGTCATGCCATATTCTGCCTTGAAGTTCTCAGAAAAGCGCTTGGGCGAGCTGTAGCCTACGGAATAAGCAATCTCAGACACTTGTTTCTGCGATTGCTCAAGCAGTTGTCTGGCGCGTTTCAGACGAATAGTGCGCATGAAGTCGTGTGGGCTGATGCCCGTGATGCTCATCAGTTTCTTGTAGAGGTTTGCACGCGACATATAAAGGTCGCTGCTCAGTTGCTCCACGCTGTAGTCGCTGTCGGCCATGTGCTGCTCCACAAGGCTGACGGCATGGTTTACGAACTCTTCATCGAGGGAAGTGATGGTGATGTCTGACGGCTTCACCTCTATCTTCTTGCGGAATGCTTCATGGCTTTGTCGCTGCCATTCTATGAACTTGTCGATGCGCAGTCGCAGGTGCTCTATGTTGAACGGCTTGGTGATGTAGTCGTCAGCACCGAGTTTCAGTCCACCGATGATGTCCTGGTCTGTCTGCTTGGCGGTGAGCATTATGACGGGAATGTGTGACCATGCAATGTTTGTCTTTATGCGTCGGCACAGTTCCATGCCGTCGATGCGCGGCATCATGATGTCGGTGACCACGAGTGTCACGTCATTCTTTCCGAGTATGTCGAGAGCCTCCTGACCGTCGCTGGCGGTGAGTATGACATAGCTGTCTTTTGCGTATGTCTGTTGCAGGCTGTCGGCAATGTATGTGCGCAGGTCGTGATTGTCATCAACGACGAGGATGGTCGGGGGAGTGATGGTGGAGGCGTCGGAGGAATCTGAGTTATCGGAGTAGTCGGAATTATCGGAGTTCTCAGAGTTATCGGTGAATTCTGATTTTTCGGAATTGTCTGAGAACTTTGATATTCCTGCGTTCCCCTGGTTGTCAGTCTTCTCTGCTTCTTTCAGTTCTACGGTGAAGACGGTGCCTTGCGGCAGGTTGTCGCTTACGCTTACGGTGCCGCCGTGCATTCTTACGTATTCGTTGACGATGTGCAGTCCTATGCCGCTGCCGGCTTTCGGGTCATCATTGCGTACCTGATAGAATCGCTGGAAGATACGTTCCTTGTCTTCGTCCCTGATGCCGCAACCGGTGTCGGCAACGGCTATCTGCAGCGTCGAGCCTTCGCTGGTGAGTGTTACGCGGATATTGCCGCCGTCGGGAGTGAACTTGAAAGCATTGCTCAGCAGATTATATATTATCTTGCCCAGTTTCTCGGCATCGACGGTGAAGAATACGTGTTCTGCCGACGGTGTGTAGTCAAGTGCGATGTTGCGCTCTGCGGCATAGTCATGGAACGACAGGCAGATGTTTCCCACATACTGCGCCACGTCGATGGACTGCGCTTTCAGTGATTCCGCTCCCACGTCGAGACGGCGGAAGTCCAGGAGCATGTTCACCTGATTATACAACAGCTGCGCATTGCGGAATACCATCTCAAGGCGGTTCTTTAGTGAGGTGATGATGCCATTTCTTTCCGGTTTGTTTCTTTCATCACCCTTTATCTCCTCTATAATGCTTTGCAGTGGACTAATTATCAGTGTCAGCGGTGTGCGTAGGTCATGGCTAATGTTGGTGAAGAAGCGCAGTTTCATCTCTGACAGCTGCACCTGCTGGTCACGTTCCATTACCAGGCGCTGCTCCTCTATGCGGCGGCGGTGACGGCGTTGCACAATCCAGTATCCTGCATACACTGCTATGGCGGCGAGCAGGAAGTACAGTATCTGCATCCACCATGACAGGTAGAAAGGTGGTGCCACATGCAGTTTCACACACAGCACTTCGCCCCACTCACCGCTCTCGTCGGCAGCCTTTACTTCAAGCGTGTATGTGCCGTGGGGCAGTGAGAAGAACTCTATCTTGTTTTTCGTGGTATAGGTCCATTCGTTGGTAAGGCCCTTTACTCTGTAGGCGTAAAGTACACGGCCGTCGCTTGACAGGTCACCGGTGAAGAAATGCAGTGTTATCTGCCTGTCGTCGTATGACAGTTTCAATGGTTGCAGTCCTCCGTCTTCGTCTGTTGTCACGGTAACATTGGCCAAGGTGGAATACTCTTCATTGTTCCTTGTCACCTCTATCAGCCTCAGTACGGGCCGCTGCTTGTTGGCATACATTACTGACGGTGAAATGAGCGTGTAGCCCTCGGCACCACCGAACAGTATGTCGCCGTTTGGCGAACAGGCAGCCGCGAAGGTGTTGAAATAGCTGTTCTGCACTCCTATGCGGTCAGAGAAATTGTGCACCACATAACTGCCGTCTTTCTGTGCCTGTATGCAGGAGATACCATGGTTCGTTGACAGCCACATGTTGCCCTGCTTGTCTTGCACAATGGTTTTCACATAACTGTCGAACAGACCGTTCTGCTCGTTGAAGAAACACAGTTCGTCGCGTTTTATGTCAAGCATGCTGACTCCTGTGGTGTGGGCTATCCATAGGGCATCGCGTTTGTGGTCATAGCATAGTGATACCACTGCCTCGTTGAGCATCTGCTGTGTTCCCTTGCGGTTGCCCAGCATGAACTGTGCCTTTCCTGTGTTTGTGTCAAATGCCCAGATGCCGTTGTATGTTCCCACAAACATGGTATGCCGTCCGTCAAAGGCAAGCGACAGTCCTGCCACATCCTTGCCGTTGCCTTTCAGCATTGTGGTGCGTCCATTTTCCATGTTCAGTTTATACAGTGGCGTAAAGCCTGATACCACCCACAGGTTATGGTGGTTGTCCTCCGCCATCTGCCATGCAGAGTTGCTTGGCAGTGCGCCGTTCTCATGTGTGAGAACCTTGTCAACCGTCGTGCCGCGCATCTTGTATATGCCGCCGCTGTATGTACCCACCCATACTGCACCGTCGTGTCCTTCTATGAACGACGATATGGTGATGTCGGGGAACGGTGCTTTCTGTTCCACACCGTTTTTCGGTTTTACGAACACACCGTGTCCGTCGGTGCCGAGCCACAGGTCGCCGTTCTTGCTGAACAGCATGGTGCTGATGTCGCCCAATGCCTGTCCGCGGTTCTGGAACAGAGTGCTGTGATAGTTGCTTATAGACACACCGTTCTTGAAATGTCCGAGGAAGATGACACCGTTTGCAGATGCTGCGATGCATGTGACATTGTCGGAGGCTATCGACGACAAGTCGCCGCTCACATTCCGCATGTGAGTGGTTGCTCCGCTGGTTTTGTTACATACGAACACGCCGTTGTGGTCTGTGGCCACCCACACGTTTCCCTTACCGTCATCGTAGATGGCGCGGATGGCGTTTGAACCGCCGTCTTTGGGTATTGACAGTTGTGCACCGCCGTAGTGGTAGATGTCTTCATTGACAGTGGAATATACCCATAGCGTGTTTTCCGAATCCACATATACACGCAGCCTGTTGCCTGCCGTACACATGTTCTGCGGCAGTGATATGCGCTGCAGCGTTCCTGTCTTGGCAATGAATCGCCACACATTGTGCTCGTCGCACAAGTACAGTCCTTCTGCACATTCGGTAAAGAGCCATGACTTGCCAGCCAGTGTGAGGCGTGTCTTCCATTGCTGCTGTTTGTGCGAGGCATAGTCGTAGCACAGTATCTGTCTGTCGCTGATGAACCACAGCTTTCCCTCGTCGCCGACGGTGAACTGGTATTTAGCCGGCAGGGTGATGCCGAGTTTCTTGAAATATGCCTTGTGGTCGTATTCGAAGGTTTGCTGCGTCATGTCGTAGCGTACAATCCCGTCGTTGTAAACAATCCAGATGTTGCCGCCACCGTCTTCCATCAGCCGGTCCACGCTTGTTGCCGGGTGCTTGCGTTCTATGTCAAAATAACGGTATGGGCGCACCTCATAGCCGTCATAGCGGTTCAGTCCCATTGACGTGCCTATCCACAGCATGCCGCGGCTGTCCACGAGCATGGTGTTCACGGTACTGCTCGACAGCCCCTGCCTGACATCAAGGGAATGGAAACGGTAATCCTCTGCAAAGGCAGAGAGGTTCAGCAAGGTCAATAGGACTGTTATATATATAGTTTTTTTCATGAATGTGGCAGTTTAGTTGATCAAGGTACAAAGTTAATAACTTTTCCTGAAACGGCAAAATATAAATGAAGAATATAGAATGAAGAATGAAGAATTTTAGTTACTACTTGACGACATACAACCCGCATGGGATTCTATATTCTTCATTCTTCATTTTTCATTATTTCCTTTGTTGTTTAAGAAAAAGTTTGTATCTTTGTACTTATTTGATAACTTGCATAACTTTAATAAAACTTATAATAAAATGAAAAAGATTTTTCTTATTGCCATCATGTCTGTTATGACATGTTTGGTAGCAGTGGCTCAGCAGAAGGGTCCTGTAGTAGTAGAAACAGAAAACTTCTCTGTCAAGGTGCCTAAGGGCTGGATTGTGAAGGAACAGAAATCTGGAAGCATCAGTTCTGTATCGCTGGTTCCAGAGGTTAAGCCAAAGGAATCTACAAACTTCGGTTACGGCATTGACATCTGGTCGTTTGTCAGCCGCACTTACACAGTAGAGAAGATTATCGACGAGGCTTTGAAGAGATACGGCGAGAACGCCGCAGAGAAGAAAGAGGACATCACGTTTGGTTCGAACACTTTCCAGCGTACTTTCTTCGACGAGGGCTTCGGTACGTCGCAGACTCTTGCCTTGCCTCTGAAAGATGTGGGTGCCATTAGCATCGACGTTAGAAGCTATCCGCTTACTGACAAGAACGTGAAGAATATTCTCAAGAGTATTCAGGTGAAGAAATAAAAAACAACCTAAAAACAAATCTGGGCGAGAACCTGCATTATCTGCAAGTTTTCGCCCAGATTTGTTTTTAGCCTCAGTGTACTTTATTCAATCTTAAACACCGCGGCGGTCTTCAGGTCGGCACCACTCTTGGGGTAGGTCACGGCGAGGCCATCGGCGGTCTGCTTCCATTTCAGTTTTCCGGCATAGCCTATGAGCGACACGCGTTTGGGCTTCTCTGTCACGGAGTGTATGGTAACGGTCTGCCCGGCCTCAGGCACGTTCATGCTGATGGCATAGAGACTGCCGTCCTTGCCTACTGTGAAGCGGATGTCCTGTGCATTGAAGGCAAACTCTGCATGGCGCTTGCCCAGTGCACCGCCGGGCAGTGTCTTCAGTTTGCCCTTTACCATCTCGCCCTCGCCGATTACCTTCCATGCCTTGCTGCCGTATATTGCTTCACCGTTGAGGCGCATCCAGTCGCCCACACCCTCCAGCATGCTGACGGCTCCATCCTCGATGCTGCCGTCGGGTCGCAGGCTGATGTTGATGCACACGTTGCCGTCGCGCGCAGCACTCTCTATTATGGCGCGTATCATCATGCCTGAGTCGTAGGTGAAACCGGGTGCATAGAACCAGTCGCCAACGGGCATCTCGCGAATCCATGCCTGCGACGTGTTGATGGTGTCGGGGAAGTTAAATTCGGCGGTGTTGACAGCACCATTGGTGGGGTTTCTGAACTTGATGATGCTGAACGCATCCACCTTGCCGCGACTCTTCAACTGACGGTTGTAGAAGTCGGCCATCACCGCCTGCATGGCGTTACACTTGTAGCCGGTGCCCGTGCCGTCACCGGTGAATGGTCCCTGCACCGTACCGTCGGTATATATGAAGTCAGGGTCATAGTGCGCCGTCACGTCCATCATGCGCAGCGCCCATTGTGTGGCATACCACTTGCAGTAGTCCAGATGACGTGTGAAGATACCGGCCTTTGGCGGTGTCCAACCTGTGTATGCCTGTGCCTGCACGGTCTCATATTCACGCAGGTCGGTGCCGTAGAGCAGGCGTGGGTCATAGCCTTCCCACCACTTTCCCTTGCCGTCTGCCAGCGTCAGCTTACCGTCATATGCGGCATCCCCGAGGGCAGACGATTCCTCTTCTTTCTTGGAGTTAGGGACGGTGTTATCGTTGCAGAATGCCGTCTGCCACCACCACCAGGTATATTCGTGGTGGAAGGTCACACCGTATCTCATGCCGTGCTTGCGGCAGGCATCAGCCCATTCACGCAGCAGGTCGCGCTTCGGTCCCGTATTCATCGAGTTCCACGGCTGGTAGCGTGAGTTCCACAGGTCGAAGTTATCGTGGTGCACACCCTGAATCATCAGGAACCGTGCGCCAGCTTTCTGATACAGTGCCGTAAGATACTCCGGGTCGAGTTTCGTGGGGTTCCATGTACGCAGCACGTCCTTGTAGCCCATCTTCGACGGGTGGCCGTAGCGTTTCAGGTGGTTGTTGTAAGCCTTGTGTCCTTTCTTATACAGGTTGCGGGCGTACCAGTCGCCGCTCTCGCCCGCCGACTGCGGACCGAAGTGTACCCAGATGCCGAACTTTGCATCCCTCAGCCATTGCGGGGTGCCGGGATAGTTTTTCTCTATAGAAGCCCAGTTGGCCTGGAAGGGGCCGTCGGTCAGTGGCAGTTCCAGCTGCACCTCTTCAAAAGTCTTGCTGTCGCCCATCTTCACCGTTCCCACAGGTTCAGGTGCAGGAATCTCAGGTATCGGTGGCAGTACAGCCGGCAGTCCGTCATTCGTTTGTGCGCAGGCTGACAGCGACATGGCCGTCAACAGCAAAGCAAAAACCTTTTTCATTTTTATTTTTTTAAATTCGTTGTCTATTGGGAGTGATAGTGGAGTAGAAGGGGAGTGATAGTGGAGTGATAGTGACAATACGCTTGTAATGTCGCCAGTCTATATCATCAGTCTAATACATATGTCTCTATCACTCCACTATCACTCCCTTATCACTCCCTTATCACTCCCTTATCACTCCCTTATCACTCCCTTATCACTCCCTTATCACTCCCTTATCACTCCCTTATCACTCCTCTTTCACTCCGTTTCTTCTCCCCCATACAGCCTAAAAATACGTTCCATGGGCTGCCATTTCTCATCGCTGCGGGCATCTGGGCTGCAGCCTTGAAACTTCGAGACGAACGCCTCCCACTCTGCCTGCCGTGGCAACGTGGCCAAACGCTGCATGGCCTCGCTCCACCTGAAGTCGGCAGGAGCATCGACAATCATTACCAGCCTGTTGGCTAAAAGGTATATCTCCATCTCAAGGATGCCCACCTCCCTGATACCGTCGCGTATCTCCTTCCAGCTGTACTCCTGAGAGTGCCATTTACGATACTGTGCTATCAGCTCCGGGTCGTCACTGATTTCCAGAAACTGCACATAGCGCTTGATTTTTCCATCTGATATGGTCTGAACATATCCTTCCATAGGATTTTCTTTATTGTGATATTTTGTGAGTGCAAAGATAGTCCTTTTTTATCATACTACGTTGCAAAATATTATAGGATCATAGCACAATATTGATTTGTTTATAAATTTAACAGGAGGGAAATATACTTTTTGGGGGGAGTGAAAGGGGAGTAGAAGGGGAGTGATAGTGGAGTGATAGTGACAATACGCTTGTAATGTCGCTAGTCTATATCGTCAGTCTAATACATATGTCTCTATCACTCCCCTTTCACTCCCCAAAACATCCCTTTCACTCCCCCAAAATAATTGTTCTTTTTCTCCACTGCCAAGAAAACTCATTTTAAGCAGGGGTAAACGAGGTGGGTGGACAAGAAGTCCAGAAAAGGGGTACAATGCAACAGAGGGGCCTTAAAACGCTTTTTCCAATTCACAATGCACTTTTTTCAATTCACAATGCATAATTCACAATGCACAATTGGGCCATGCGGGACAAAAAATGCGTACAATTTGCAATAATTATGCATTATGCATTGTGAATTATGCATTAATAATGTTGTAAAAGCAGCCATATTGCATTGTAATAGCTATCAGATAGCCCAGTAAAACGATAGCTTTTACACTGTAATATGATAGCTTTTACTGCGCATTAAGAAAACTTTACATTTTTAACATTTGCCGAAATGTCCGATTCTTTAAGACTACGAATTTTTTGAGACAACGATTTTTACTAATTAAACGAATTGCCATGCGGAGTACAGCACAAAATAATTCGTATAATTCGTAGTATTTAGACAACGGATTGCACAGATTTGACGGATTACCATGCGGAACACTGCATAGAATAATTCGTTTAATTCGTATAATTCGTAGTTAAAATAAAAATCAAAATTATAATAATTACGGTTAATTACGGTAATTAGTTTCCATTTTAAAAGTAACTAACAATGAAACAATTCAAGTCATATCAATGCTTGAATAGACCACGGATTTTACTCTAAGGATTGAAAGATTTGCAAATAAAGAAAAAAGAATCCCATGCGTACAATTCGCATGGGATTCTTCTTTTCAGCGTTCACTTTTTATACTACGAATTAAGCGAATTATACGAATAGCTCTCGGGATAACATTTTAATCCCTGCAAGCAAAACATTCGTATAATTCGCTTAATTCGTAGTAAGATAATAATCTGTCGTTTACTTCATCCACTGACCAGCAGCTACGCCGGCGAGGATTCCATCCATGGCATTCTGACCTACCACTGCCTTTGCAGAGCGGCCGATGATGGTAGATGAACCACTCTCCTTGCCAAGACCTGCCACGTCGTTGGTGTCCCAAGCAAAGGCTACGATGCCGTTGTTGGTGGCATATTCATTGACACACTGGTAGAACTTCTTCACCGAAGCGTCATGCTTTGCCTGGTCGCCGCCAGTCAGAGTGCGCTGCAAACCTGCATACTCACCTATGATGACAGGATAGCCCTTAGAGGTGAAGGCGGTCTTCAGGTTGCTGAACTGTCCCTGCATGTAAGCCTCGTCGCCCCATGTGGCGTTGTGGTCGGCACCGCTGTTGCCGCTGCCCCAGTAATAGAAAGCCTTGTCGCCAGAAGCATCGAAGGTGCCGCAGAATTGTCCCGGGTCATAGAAGTGTACCTCGACCATGAGTTTGCCAGCTTCCTCAGGCAATGAGCTTGCAGGCATGTAGCTTACGGTAGAAGCGATGTTTACGCTTGGACCCTGCACCACAAGCACGCGGTTGAGGTTGTTGCCGCCGGTTGCGCGTACAGCCTCTACGAAAGCCTGGTTATACTTCAAAAGTATCGGGGTGAGTGCCTCGTGGCGAGAGCTGAAGAGGTTATATTCCTGGAAAGGCTCGTTGAGGCCGGCGAAGATGACGTGCTCGTCATAGCCCTTGAAGGCCTCAGCAATGCGTGTCCACAGGCTCTTCAGTGTGACAATCTTTGCGTTAACCTCATCATCGGTCATGGCGCGGAATGAAGAAGTGCTGCCAGTGAAGCCCTGCACCTCAATCCAACCACCGTCCCAGTGGTCGTTGAGCACTACATAGAGACCATCCTCCACGCAGTAGTCAACGATCTGCTTTACGCGAGCCATCCATGCAGCATCTATCTGTGGGCTTGCCTCGGTGCCGCCGCTGACGTGACCACATATCCATGAGCATGGTATGCGCACTGACTTGAAGCCGGCAGCCTTCACTGCGTCAATAACTTCCTTAGTGGTCTTGGTTGGCTGCCAACCAGTCTCGCAGGCTGTGCCGCCATTGTTATTGAAGAGGTTGCTGGCGTCGCAAGCCTCCAGGGTGTTGCCGAGGTTCCAGCCTGGGTACATCAACTTTGCAATATCAGCTGCAGTTGCGGTAATACTGCTTGTTACACCCTGTTGGTTTATTGTAATTGTTTCTACTACGTCACCATAAGTTAAAGTAACAGATGCAGTACGCTCTACACTAATATTTTCTTCGACATTAAGTTGAATAATGCCATCAGCCATATTGGCACGTGTCTTTTCTAACAATGTTACCCATGAAACATTACTGTTTACAGTACCGTCCACATTTGTTTTCATAGCGACGGTTACAATACCTCCATCAGCATCTACTTCATAAGTGGTTTGTTCTACCAATAGGCCATCTTTGGCAGTTTGTGTAACAGTAAACGTCTTTGTTTGATTGCCTGCAATAACCTTAATCTCTGCTGTACGGTCTGACGTATCAGGATTAGGTTGCGCAGTTAACTTTACAGATGTATTACCTAGCTGTGTGCGTGTACCAGTCTCTACCGTCAGCCATGAAGCTGTTGTTGTTGCTGTAGGCTGTGAACTTGATTGTACAGTTACTTTGGCTGTACCGCCAGTCTTTGATATCAAAGATGGTACATTAACGACCTTTACATCTCCATTATATCCCTCTACTGTATCATCGTCTTTGCTGCAAGCCACCAACGTAAGTGATGTGCAGAAAAACACTACTGCTAAATATAAGAATCTCTTCATAGACTTTCCTTTAACTTGTTTTTCAATTCTTTTTCTGATATATCTCCCCCTATTGATTTACCATTTCTGTCAAAAAGTCGCATTGACGGAATAGTTATGATCTTGTATTTCTCTATCAATGCAGATTGCAAGGTTTTATTATCATATACCGCGGTCCACGGCAATTCTTTCGCCACATTGCGCCATGCATCTGCATCCTCGCTCATACAAACCTGATATATCTGTAATCCCTGAGATGCAAACTGATCATATACTTCACGAAGCAATGCCTGATGAGGACTTTTAACCTTTGGTACTTCATACAGCACATCCATCAACACCACACTACCATGCATCTGCTCTATACTGCGCTCATTACCATTTGCATCCGTCAGCATCACTTCGGTGGTAGAGTCGACAATCTGTTCTGTCAATGCGCCTTTGGCTCCGGATGATGTTTTCTTATCACTACCAGCATTGCATGAACAGAAGAGGCACAACAGTATTAAGTATGTAAGCGGAAAGTAAGTGGCGCACTTACGCCACCCACTCCCCGCATTATGTGTATTATTCATTATTCTTGATATATTCCAAGTATCGTAACTGTAGCGTCAGGATATGACGTATGTATTCCAGGTAAATCAATGTACCAGCAGTTTGCACCTGTAATAGTGCCAGGATAGGTTACAGTATAGACACCATTGCCATTGATTTTCAAAGGCTTAGCGCTATACCAGTTCCAATTGCCATCACATATTTGTGAAGCTACATCGCAGGTGGCATCATCTGTTAAGCCTGCCACTTTGAACGTAACAGAGAGATACTGGTCTGCTTTTATCTGGCTTACATCCATGAATGGGTCATCCGTAGAACCAGAACCATCCCAAGGGTTGTAAGTATCAATACGCAGGTTACCGTTATCCTCGAAGTCTCCTACTAATAGTTTTGAGTTATCAAAGTCAAGCTTCACACCTGGAAAATCCAAGACAATCTTCTTTATGGTAACATTGATATTCTCAGCACCTACCATATCAGACAATCCAATGAGGTCATAATACCAACAGTTCACGCCAGAGCCATTGCCTATAATCTTGAATGAATACTCGCCATCGCCACTGATAGTAATCTTTTCTGTATCAAATGCCCAACTCCAATTACCGTCAGCAAAGCCACCAGAACCTATTGTTGTAGCATCACCTATACCTGTTATCTCAAATACTACAGTGAGTGCCTCGCCAAACTTCAAATCTGAAGGATTAAAGCATGGGTCGTCTGTTGAATTTGAACCATCCCAAGGATTGTAGAAAGCCAAACGATAATTGCCGTTACCCTCAAAATCGCCCTGTTTTAGTTTACTATTATCAAAAGCAAGCTCAGGTGCTGTCTCTGGCTTACGAACTGTACGTACAGACAAACCAAGACTACGTAATGACACACCTACAGTAGCCTCTGAACTTAAATGCAGCGTCTTAACATAGTTATTGTTTACTGTGCTTACTTCACCTGTCCAATAGAAACCCTCTGCAGCAGTCTGTATTACTTCTCCTTCGCGATAACCAGCAAAAGGTAAGAATATTGAGTTACCATTGGCAGCAGTAAAGCGTATGCCACCATCTTCTACCGTCTGTGTAGTTGACGCCAGCAACTCCTGAACCTGTGCCTCCGTTGGCGTTGAACTTTTCTTGTTTGACTCGCCTTCGATGTCTAATCCATTTACGATATCAGCTGCAGTTGCAGAGATATTCTCAGCTGTGTATGCGTTGATATCACTAGAGTAGTTAAGACCTGATTGGTCACCATATCCAATGAAAGCACCTGCTTCGGTTTCGGTCTCAGCACCAATGTTACACTTTGCCCATAGTACAGACAAACCTAAGTCAACATATTCCATCACCTGTGCATCCATTGTGAAGCTCTGCACATTTCCCTTTACTATAGTGCTACCTATCTTTGTATAGGCGGTATAGTAATAAGTCTTGCCAGGTAACAGTCCGCTGACTTCCTTTGAGAAAGAAGCGACCTCGGTCTCCACAGGTATTGTAACATTATTACCTGTAGCATCTTCAGTGTCAGAGACGATGAAGCCACACTCTACATTAGAGAGAATATCATCTGCATCTGCTACCTTACCAAGCAGCGTAACCTTTGTTGCGCTTTTACCTTCTACTTCAAGAGTCCTCACAGTAGAGTTGGTACAAGTAAAACTCTTCGTTGTACCATATTTAGTCACTTTGCCTTGCAATGTAACAAATTGTGCATAGTAATATGTCTTGCCAACAGTGAGTCCCTTAATCTCACTCGTTACCGTACCATTATCATTGATAGTACCATTAACCTTTGTGCCACCTTGTACCCCTGCTTCCGTATCTGCATATACTACACCTACGGTATAAGATGAGGCATTCACCTCCGAAAGGTCTTTCACCGTGCCTGTGGTAACAGCGGAATAGGCTGTTGTGACAGCATCGCCAGTGGTAACTTCTGATATAATATCGCCAACAGCAGGACTATAGTCCGTCTCGTCGCTACACGCTGTGAGGCATAATCCCACAAGCAGTGCTAATGATTTAACAATATACTTTTTCATACGTCTTAATCCATCATTATTGAGTTAATAGTTACAGTCACACCCGTAAGTTTGTGATCTACCATATTCTCGTTAAGGTTGAAACCTGGCAATTGTGACTGAGCATTTTTTGCGTCAATACAGAATACAAGGTTCTCAGTAGCAGGTGACTTTGCGGTAACAGTAACGGTGTATGTACCATCACCCTTGAACTTAAAGTCATTTACTCCAGATTTAAGATCCCACAATTCTGCACCGCTAATCATCACAAATGCATCTACTTCATTATCAAATGTTCCTAAGCCGCTTACTGTGAAGTTGATTACCATCTGTTTCTTAAAGAATACCTCATTAGAATTTACAGGAGGATTATCAGCCGTACCTGAGCCCCAGCAGTTAAATATTTCTATACGGAGGTTTCCATTACCTTCAATGTCACCATAATGTAGCAATGAACTATTACAAGCAACGGCACGTGACTCTTGTCCACCAGCAACAAACTTTGTAATATGGTAAGTAAGGTATTCATAAGCATTTCCTTGTGCATCATACTGCTTTGAACCTATGTATATGTCAGTGATATCACCCGTTAGAGGATCTACATCATAGTTTATAACCTGTAGTTCATTCTTCTTGTTACCAAACTTCAAATCACTGTTAGCTGCAACATTGAACCAAGGAAGTGATGCCCCACTGAATGTCATCTTACCATTATCGTCAAGGCTATAAGTCAAGGTCGTTGCATTGCCAGAAGGGTCTGTCAATTCAAGTGACTTCGTAGAAGAATTAAACTTAAAGATAACGTCAGATAAATCAATTTGTCCATAATCTTCTGCACTACGTCCGATTGCACTACCGTTGAGCGTATTCCATGCTATTGGTTCTGTATCAGCAAACATATATGTTGTTGTTAGCTGATTGAATGGCTCAAAGTAGTCGTTAAATGTGCGATTCAATGTTACATTGTCGCTCCAACAACTCTGACACTGAGCATTATTTGAGAACGTCAGCTTTCCACAGGTATTACACTTATACTGATGTTTCAGATGAATCGTATTATCTACAGTTGGTTGATAGTTATCTGCCCATTCTTTTGTTACGTAGTTGAATACTTCAATCCATTCACCACCCCAACTACCTGGGATACGCGTATATGCAACACGCATATGGTTTTCATCTATTTCCACTATCTGCATATTCTGGCGCCATGTATCTCTACGTTCTGTCCATCCGTCTGGGTGCATCAAATCTGCATCAACAAGGGTCAGAGTGAGCAAATCCTCATTCAAGTTGAAAAGACCTTCCTGAGTCTCGCCTGTATCACCATTATAGTAAGAATAGCCAGCACGTCCTACAAGGTCAAATGTCATAGTACTTGCAAAATTTGCACTCGTATGATTTACGCCTGGATCCCAGTTTGGTACAAACAGTGACTCTCCTGAAGCTATATTATAATACAATTTACGACAGAGGTCAGGGTTATCATCTGGGCTACCATAGGTAAACTCACCTGTACCATAACCATATTGACCATTATCATACACCCACGTTTTAGAGCCACCAGCACCTCCTGCAATGTACTCCCATACTGTGCCAGAAATAAAGTCTGCACAGAAGTCGCTGATAGTAAACTCGACAGGTTCACCAAATACGACTCCGGCACTCGTCTCTACACCAAACTTTACAGTGTATGTTCCCGCAAAAGGCATTTTAAGAGTAACCTCTGGTTCCTGTGAACGTCCCTGCGGATGCTCCCAAAGTACTGTGTATTTAGCCCCCATGAGACTCTTCAGATATATAATGTTCGGATTGTTAGCGTCATGTTCTATTGTGAACGCTACACCCTCTGCAAGGTCATCAGGCGATACCGTCTGACCACCTAGGCTGAACTCGTCGGGCGAGCAGCCTGTCATTATTGCTGATAAAAACAATAATGCAGTGAATATTATATTTTTTGTTTTCATTGTTTCTAATGTTTAGTTCTTACTTCCAACCTTCATTTTGTTTCAGCACGTAGTTAGAACGTGTAATCTGATTGTTTGGTATCTGACAGAGACCTTTCTTTGCCTTAATATTATCAGCAACGATATTGACTGTTGCAGCAACTCCGCCATCCTTTACCTGAGCACTACAAGCGATAGTATTTGCAGCCTTGTCTATTCCCTGACGCAACAAGTCATAGTAACGGATGCCCTCAAATGCGAATTCCAAACGACGCTCTTTCATTATAGCATCTTCCGAAACAGTCACTTCACTATAGTTGCTGTTAATATTGCCATTATCTTCACGGTAAGCACGCTCACGCACCATATTAAAATACAGTTGTGCATCTGGTGCTCCTAATTCTGCAGCCATCAACAATACATCTGCATAACGAAGAATGATAACATCCTGCCACTGCTCAGTCATAGCGTCACCAACAGTTACGCCCCATGCAAATGGTAATGGTGTACAATCGGTAGTTGCCATTGGAGTATATTTCTTAACATAGTAACCTGTATATTGACGTTGGTCGGCTATGCAATCTTCAAAGCCCTCTTTCTGTTCAATACCCTCGCCGACTACATCAATTACTGAAGCTGCCTTGCGTTGATCACCTACACCATAAGCTTTCACCAATTCTGGGTTAACAGTGCAAATACCCCATCCGTAACCATAAGGTGAGCAGTCTATGGCTTGAATACCACGCAAACCAATGTTTACAATCCAACGGTTACCATCATTATTTCCATTGTAATCCTGAGTGTCATTACACTTCATAGAGATTATAAACTCTTTATTACCCTGCCCAGCGAAAGTTGAACTTGCAAGCCAATCCTCATATGAGTAACTTTCCTCAGAACCGACAGTGATTGGTCCGCTTGACGCTGCTGGCCATAGATTCTTAAAGTTCTCTACTAAACCGAATTCACCAGAACCAATTATGTCCAAGCAAGCATCAAGTGCGTCTTGCTTAGTGCATCCTGCAGGTTCTTTACCAAAGCGTCCTTTATAGAATAAATATGCACGAGCAAGTATGCCTTCTGCTCCATATTTCGTTACGTGACCATCGTTTGAAGCTGCGTTAGCCTTTGGATAAGCATCGGCAGGTATATTTTCAATGGCAAACTTCAGATCACGGAATATAAGGTCATAGACCGCATCGGGATCTGCCTGTGGTACATTATCCTGCGTTGCTTTTTCTATAAGTGGTATATTCTCAAACATACGCACCATATCGAAATAACATAATGCTCGCAGCGCATGCGCCTCGCCCAAATATGTACCTTTCTTCGCAGCATTTGTCCACTGTATGTTTTCACCCTTCTCTATGAGTGTATTACAACGGAAAATAGCAGCATAATATGCCTTCCAGTCGTTCTCCCATAGATTAGTGTAAGATGGTGCTTGTGACAAGTCAAACTGGTCTACTACATTATAGTTAGTAGCATCTCCAACACCCGCACCGGCAAAACATTCGTCACTTTGCATTATTGATGACATTACGAGTGGAATACTACCCGTTGATGTTGTCTCGCGCCATCCAGCATAGCAACCTATAAGTGCGCGATAAGCATCACTCTCCGTTTTATAGAAAGTTTCGGAGTTTCCCTCTGTCATACTCTCTACGTCAAGAAAGCTATCAGAACAGCTTGTCATCATCATGGCTACCATTCCGTATGCTATTATATTTAATTTTATTTTCATTGTCTTAGAAATTTTAGAATTTTACATTCAGGCCAAAGAGGAATGTGCGTGGACGTGGATAATAGCCTACGTCAACACCTGATACCCAACTATCAGTTCCATAACCAATTTCTGGATCCATTCCATTATACTTTGTAAATGTGAAGAGGTTCTGTACCTGAAAATACAAACGTAACTGGTTAACGAACTTACATTTTATTATATCAGAAAAATCGTAGCCCACTGTAACATCAGAGATACGCAGATAATCACCATCATGTAGATAGAGATCAGAGAAATCCCAATTTATATTATTTTCTGTCACACGCGGTATCTTGTTTGATGTTCCCTCACCTGTCCAGCGTGAGAGTATCTCTGTTGTATAGTTTGCCTTTGTATTTGCATGATTTCGATAGGTCTGTACAATCTTGTACCCTGCAGCTCCGCTTGCAGTAATAGAGAAGTCTAACTTTTTCCAGTAAAGTGCTATATTAAAGCCAAAGCTAAACTTAGGCATACCATTACCAAGGTCAACTTTATCGTTCTCATCAATCACACCGTCATGGTTTACGTCAATATATTTCACGTCACCAGGCTGTACGTCTTTCTGCTTTATACCGTTACCAGCACTTATCCAGTCTGCAATCTCTTGTTTGTTCTGGAAAATTCCAGCAGTCTTGTATCCCCAAAAATATCCTATCGGATGACCGTTCTGTGCACGATAGAATTCATCTGAGTTGTCATAAAGCATATTGGTCTTACCATGTATTATTCCGTCTTCATTAGGAATGTTGCCAACTTCATTATGATTATATGCTATGTTGGCACCCAAATGATAACGTAAATCTTTGTTGATATGATCGTCCCAAGTCACCGCAAACTCATATCCTCGGTTCTTCACATCACCTCCATTGATATAAGGCGCTCCTGTACCAGCGGTGTCAAGGATAGGTGCAACAACAAGCCAATCTTTTGTTGACTTCCAGTAAAGGTCAAAGTTTACACCTAAACGACTGTCGAGAAAACGTGCGTCTATACCTACGTTTGTCTGTTGTGAGGCTTCCCATGTCACATCGTAGTTTGCCAAACGACTTGGGTATGCTCCCCAGTTTGCAGACTGAGCTGTAGCACCCATGCCTGTGCCAAACTTATAATGTGTGTTGCTTGTGGTGATAGGTGCTAAATACTGATAATTGCTAATATTCTGATTACCCACCTGACCCCAGCTTGCACGCAGTTTCAAATAGTCAAGCCATGACTTTGTATTTTGCATAAATTTCTCATTAGAGATAGTCCATCCAGCACTGAATGATGGGAACCAACCAAAGCGATGTCCGCTGGCAAAACGACTTGAGCCATCAGCACGCAATGTAGCATTGAACATATAAGTCTCTTTATAGTTCCAGCCAAATCGTGCGAAATAACTTACGCTGCGACTCTTATCGTGTGGTGCTCCCGTAGCTGTCAATCCCTCATCTGTAGAACTACCCGTACCATTAGTCACGTACGCATGCATCCAGTCATTATTCTTCAGCATACCATTGGCTGCATACAAACTGGTGCCCTCATAACGATAGCTTTCCATACCTAGTAATGCGTTGAACATGTGATTATCTTTCACTGTCCAGTCATAAGACACCGTGTTTGTCCATGTCATACCCAGGCCGTGTCCCATACTCTGAGTTGCTTGATCCATATTGTCATTATAGGTATAACTTGAGAAATGGTAATATGGCTTATATGTGCGGCTCTCGCTGGTAGAGTAAACAGTACCTAATGTTGACTTGTACTTCAGGTTCTTGATGATTTCCCATTCAAGATAGATATTGCCTGTAAGCGTTACATTACGGTTGTCACTATTATTGTTAACCATCATCAAGCCATAAGGATTACCTTGCTCCTTCCACCATGAATCATTTGTTGTATCGTAATATGGTACACCATATATATTGTTGTCACCATAGATAGGAACAATAGGAGCTGCGGCAAAGGCTCCACGCAGAGAGTTGTTATACTGATCGCCAACACTAACACCGTGATTATTCTTATATACGACACCCAGCTGCTCCCCTATGCGAACTGCCTTGTTTATTTGATGATCGGAGTTAATACGGAAATTATAGCGTTTATAGTCTGATACCTCAGAACCACCTACCACGCCTTCTTGATCCATATATCCAAATGACAGGGCATAAGTAGATTTTTTGCTACCGCCAGTGATACCGAGATTAACGCTACGGGTAAGAGCGTTGTCATGAAGCATCTCGTTCATCCAATCTGAATCGTACATATTACCATTTGCATCATAGTTGGTGGTGTATTTCGTCCAATCAATAGCACCATTACCAGAGTTAAGCGATGCTTCATTCATGATAGCCTTGTACTCGTCACGGTTAAGAAGATCCACCTTACGTCCTACAGACTGCCAACCAATGTAGCCATCAAGATTGATGCGCGTCCTACCTTCGCTACCATGTTTTGTCGTTACGAGTACGACACCGTTGGCTGCCTGTGCACCGTAGATGGCTGCAGACGCAGCATCTTTTAAGATGTCAATGCGTTCGATGTCGGCAGGGTTTACTGTTGAGATGTCACCACCGACTCCATCTATAAGATATAGAGGGTCTGCATTACCTACGGTTCCAAGACCACGTATTACTACCTTCATATCAGAACCGGGTTGTCCTGAGGTAGATGTGATGTTTACGCCAGGTGTTTGTCCTTGTAATGCCTGTAGAGGTGAAGTCGTATTCTTTTTCATGATGTCGTCACCCTTTACCTGTGTGGTTGCACCGGTGACGAGTTTCTTCTTCATGGTGCCGTAGCCCACCACCACGAGTTCGTCGAGCGACTGTGCATCGTCCTGCATGGTGATGCTCATCGTTGATGAAGCCTTGAGGGTCTGTGTCTGGTAGCCCACATAGCTGACAACGAGCGTTGAGCCCGGTGCAGCATTGAGCGAGAAGTTGCCGTCCATGTCGGTCACGGCTCCGCTTTGAGTACCTTTTACTTGAATTGAAACGCCGATGAGCGGTTCACCGTTCTGGTCAGTGACCTTTCCTTGAACCTTACTGCCCTGTGCTTGCACCAACGCTTCCGGCGATGCTGCAAACGACTGGATACATGGCGCACCAGCAGCCAGCATGGTCATTGCCATGCCAGCGTAAAGGGATTTACGCAAAATCCCTCTTTTGCCGTCTGTACGGTAAAGATGATTTTTTAAGTCCATGTTGCTTAGTTTAGTTTTATTTGTTAAGGATTTGTTTTTGCAAAATGCAGGCAGTTGATTTTAACTGCCTGCAAATTTAGTCACTTATTCTAAACTAAGCGTCCTGTTTTGTTTCCGATAAGGTATGTTTTGTTTCCGTTACCCCTTGCGAATGCCCATACGTGCTTCGACGACGTTGATTACATAGTCGCCGAGCTTCTCACACTCGTTAATGAGGTCTATATACATTGAACCTACGGCGTAGCTGTATTTGTGTTCGCCGAGATCGTTGATGTTTTGTTCCTTGAGTTGGTTGCGGAAGTTGTTTATCTCTATCTCTATGTTGAAATTGCGGTTTGCGTTCAGCAGTTCCTTGCGTCCCTTCATCAGCACGTTCATCTGTGTCAGTGCATCGTTGGTCAGTGCGAGCATCTGGTGTATGTGGTTCATCTGCTGTTCGGTGAACTTCTCCTTGCTTGAGTGCAGGCGGTTGATGGTGCGTGCAAGGTTGTAGCATGAGTCGCCGATAGATTCTATCTCGCTTATCTCTCGCATCATGGCACGTATCTTTGCCTTTGTCTCGTCAGAGAGGTGCAGGTCGCTGACCTGGTCAAGATACTTGGCTATCTCTATTTCCATGTTGTCGGAAATCTGCTCGTATTTCTCAATGCGTGAGAAAAGCTTGACGAATGCTGTGTCGTCCTTCTCTTCCAGCAGTTCGCATGACAGACCGTACATCCTTTGCGTACGGTCGGCAAAGTTGCATATCTCTTTCTGTGCCTCAAGCAGCGAGAGCTCCGGCGTGTCCATGATGCCTGACTGGATGAAGTGCAGGCGGAAATCCATTTCCTCCTCTTCGCGTGATTTCAGACTTGTTATCACCTTGCATGCTATTGCCTCTATCTGCGGAATGAACCAGATGAGTATGCAGGTGTTGATGACGTTGAAGGTGGTGTGGAATGTTGCCAGTACGATAGGCAGCAGTTTCGGGTTTGGCACGTCGGGGTTGTAACCCACGAATCCGCATACCGTATCGGTGAACCAGCGGAAGATAAACATTATCCATACCACGCCGAAGATGTTGAAGAACATGTGTGCGAATGCAGCGCGGCGTGCCTGTGTGTTGGCTGTCAGTGCGGCGATGTTCGACGTTACGGTGGTTCCGATGTTCTCACCCATCACCAGTGCTATGCCGAGGTATATCGGCATCACGCCTGTGGCGCATAGTGTCATCGTGATGGCCATGACGGCTGCCGACGACTGTACGCAGACGGTCATCACACCGCCTATCAGGAGGAACAGTAAGTAAGACAGGTAGTTGTCTTCAAACGACTGGAAGAAATTCATCACCGCCGGTACTGCCTCAAGGTGCATGTCGGTTCCTGTGGCTTTCAGTGTGCCGAGGCCGAGCAAAAGGAAACTGACACCGAAGAGGAAATCGCCGAAGATGCGACGTGTCTTGCTGTAAATAAGGAGCAGTCCGACGAAGAATGCGGGCCATACGAAATCCGTGATGTTGAATGAGAATCCCGCTGTCATTATCCATGCGGTCATCGTCGTGCCTATGTTGGCACCCATGATGATGGAGATGGCCTGTGCCAGTGTCAGCAATCCAGCGTTGACAAACGAAACGGTCATCACTGTTGTGGCTGTTGACGACTGCACGGCGGCCGTGACAAAGGCTCCGGTAAACATTCCCGTGAAGCGGTTGGTGGTCATCGCCTGCAGTATGTGGCGCAACTGTGGGCCTGCCATCTTCTGCAGGCTTTCACTCATCGACTTCATGCCGAACATCAACAGGGCTAACGAACCGATGAGCTTGAGTATAATCCAAATGGACATAAAAAATGTATTTATAATAAATTACAAGTGCAAAGGTATAAAAAAATTCTATAATGCACAAATCAATTTGGTTAAAATGCTGATATGATGCAAAATATTTTGCTGTTTGAGGATTTTTATGTAACTTTGTATCTCGCAAGTGATTTGAAATTCGATGAAATAACATAGATATGTCTGAAAACAACAGAAATTCGTTCAGTGGTTCGCTGGGCTTTGTGCTCGCTGCCGCAGGTTCGGCCGTGGGACTGGGCAACATTTGGCGTTTCCCATATCTTGCGGCGCGTGACGGTGGTGGACTTTTTCTCCTTATATATATTATATTGGCAGTGACGTTTGGTTTCACACTGCTCATCACCGAGGTTGCCATAGGTCGCCGCTCACAGCAGGGACCTCTGACGGCGTATAAGTTCTTCAGCCGCAAGTGGGCTTTTCTGGGCTGGCTGTCGTTCATTGTGCCGTATATCATTTATCCATACTACTGCGTCATCGGAGGCTGGGTGCTGAAATATTTCGTAACATACCTGTCGCTGGGAGGGCGTGAGGCCACCAACGACGGATATTTCACCGGCTTCATCACATCGCAGTGGGAACCGTTGGCACTGACGGCCTTCTTTGCCGTGATGTGTTTCTATATTGTATATAAAGGTGTAGAAAAGGGCATAGAGAAATATTCGCGCATCATCATGCCTTCATTGGTGGTGATGGTGCTGTTTATCTGCATATACTCCTTGTTTATCAGCCATACAGACAAAAGTGGAGTGACGCGCACCGGACTGGACGGCATGGCGGTCTATTTCCTGCCGAACTTTGAGGGGCTCACGCTTCACCGCTTCCTTATGATTGCACTCGATGCCATGGGACAGCTTTTCTACTCGCTCTCCATAGCCATGGGCATCATGGTGGCATACGGCTCATACATGAAGAGGTCGGTAAACCTTGGTCAGGCCATCGACCGCATCGAAGTGTTTGACACGCTCATCGCTGTGCTTGCCGGACTGATGATTATACCTGCCGTGTTCGTCTTCATGGGTACGGACGGTATGAAGGCCGGTCCTGGACTGATGTTTATTGCACTGCCGAAGGTGTTCGACTCGCTCGGCGTTTTCGGCATGGTCATAGGCATGGTGTTCTTCCTCATGGTGCTGTTTGCAGCGTTGACCAGTGCGGTGTCCATACTTGAAGCCATCGTGGCGAGTGTGATGGACAAATTCAACTGGAGCCGCAAGAAGTCGGTCCTCATCATGGCTTCTACAGGTTTTGTGTGGTCGGTGATAGTGTGTCTGGGATACAACGTGTTCTATTTCGACTATACCCTGCCCAATGGTGCGGTGGGTCAGATACTCGATATCTTCGATTATGTCAGCAACAACATCCTCATGCCAGTGCTCGCTATCTGCACTTGCATCCTCATAGGATGGGTGGTGAAGCCAGACCTGCTGGTGGGCGAGATGCGTATGAACGGATACCGCTTCCGCCGTAAGAAGATGTATATTGTAATGCTGAAGTACGTGGTGCCGATACTGCTGACGGTGCTGCTGCTCACCGCTTTTGTAAGGTTCTGAAGACAGCATTTTAACACTTAAACTGGCGATTCCTTGCGATATTTGTCACCAAACTTTATTTTGGTCTCAAATATCGCAAGGAATTTTCGTTTTAGATAACTATCTGAATGTCAGGATGTAAAATTGCGTATTGTTTCGATAATTTTCCTTTTGAAATGTAAAAGCTATGCTTTTACATTGTAATATGATAGCTTTTACACTGTAAAGGCATGTTTTTTACAGTGTAAAAAGGTGTGTTTTGGAATGTAAAAAGGCATCTTTTAGAGAATTTGAGAGAACGAAACAAAAAATCGTTGTACTGTTTTTCGGACAGTTTGGTATAAATTCCGAACAATTTTCTCTATTTTGCACTTTTGAACCATGCTTCATTTGTTCGCAAATGTTTAACATTTTGACAAAATGAAAGAAATATGTCAAGAAAAGTGACAAAAGTTTTTGTAATTCAAAGATTTTTGAGTAATTTTGCACTCGAAAATTAAAAAAAACGAAAAATAAGAATTGTATTATGGGAAAACTATCCAGCAGACTTAACAGACTGGCACCCTCAGCCACCCTCGCAATGTCGCAGAAGAGCAGCGAGATGAAGGCGCAGGGTATTGACGTGATAAACCTCAGCGTGGGTGAACCAGATTTCAACACGCCTGACCACATCAAAACATCTGCCAAGCAGGCCATCGACGACAACTGGTCACGCTATTCACCAGTGCCGGGCTATGCAGACCTCCGCGAGGCAGTGGTGGCAAAACTGAAAAACGAGAATGGTCTTGACTACAAGACAAGCGAGATACTCGTCAGCAACGGTGCAAAGCAGGCTGTCTGCAACGCCATCATGGCACTTGTTGACGACGGCGAAGAGGTAATCGTGCCTACACCATACTGGGTGTCATACCCACAGATGGTGCTCCTCGCAGGTGGCACACCAGTGCACATTCCAGCAGGCTTCGACCAGAACTTCAAGATTACACCGGAGCAGCTTGAGGCAGCAATCACTCCTAAGACACGCATGCTGATTCTCTGCTCACCAAGCAACCCAACAGGTTCCGTATATACTAAGGAAGAACTGAAAGGTTTGGCAGAAGTGATTCTGAAGCACCCTGATATGTATGTACTCGCCGACGAGATATATGAGCATATCAACTATGTGGGCAAGCACGAGTCAATAGCACAGTTCCCTGGCATGAAGGAGCAGTCTATTATTATAAATGGTGTCAGCAAGGCTTACGCCATGACTGGCTGGCGCATAGGCTACATGGCTGCACCTGAATGGATTGTCAAGGGCTGTAACAAGTTGCAGGGACAGTACACCTCAGGTCCATGCTCTGTATCACAGAAGGCTGCTACTGTGGCATACACCGCTTCGCAGGAGTGCGTGGAGGAGATGCGCAAGGCATTTGAGCGTCGCCGTGACCTCATCGTGTCACTCGTGAAGGAAATACCGGGACTTGAAGTCAACGTGCCTGATGGAGCGTTCTATGTGTTCCCGAAGTGCAAGAGCTACCTCGGCAAGACCGACGGTGAGCGTGTCATCAAGGATACCAACGACTTCGCAATGTACCTGCTTGAGGTAGGACATGTGGCAACCGTGGGCGGTGATGCCTTTGGAGACCCAGAGTGTTTCCGCATGAGCTATGCCACAAGCGACGACAACATCCGTGAGGCTATGCGTCGCATCAAGGAGTGTTGCGCAAAGTTGAAGTAAATTTATAGTTACTATAGTAATTATAGTACCTATAGTTCCTATAGAAAATAGAAAATAAATACCAAAATAAAAGGGAGACTTGCAAAAGCCTCCCTTTTTGCTATGAAAAATAGTGCAATATCGAGGACGAAGAGAAAAAAAACGATTTTTTTTTGTTAAAAGTATTAAAATCATTCGTTAATTCAGTGAAAAATGTTACCTTTGTATTTGGAAAACAAATCTAACAACTAATACATGATGTTTAATACACATTGAAAAGCCTTAAACCACCCCGATGATTAAACGAAAAACAACTTTTTTAATCTAAGAAAGTGAAAAACTACGCTTTAAAGCTATATATTAACAAATTCATTAATTAATAATTAAAAAACTAAACAAAAACTATGGCAACTACAAAATCAGCCGACGCCAAGAAGTCACAGGGCTTCCAGGGCGTAAGACATGCAATTATTATCATTATCTTTGCATTCGCAGTTGGTATCTGCTTCTACTTGTTCTTCCTGGGTAACCCAGCTAACTTCGCTAACAACGATCCAGAAGGTCATCCTCTGAACATGCTCGGCACCGTGTATAAAGGTGGTTGGGTTGTGCCTATCATCCTCGGCCTGCTCTGCACCGTTATCGCAATGTCAGTAGAGCGTATCATTGCTATCTCTGCTTGCTCAGGTAAGGGTAATGTGACTAAGTTCACTGAGAACGTGAAGAAGGCTCTCAAGAACGGCGACATCGACAAGGCAGAAGAGCTCTGCAACAAGCAGCGCGGTTCTGTTGCTAACGTGGTTCTCGCTGACCTGAAGTCTTATCGTGAGATGGAGACCGCTCCTATCAAACTGAAGGAGAAGGTTGCTACCATCCAGAATGCACACGAGGAGGCTACTGCTCTCGAGATGCCTACAATGACAATGAACCTGCCTATCATCGCTACAATCGTAACACTGGGTACTCTTACCGCTCTGTTCGGTACCGTGCTTGGTATGATACGTTCATTCGCCGCTCTTGCTGCTGGTGGTGGCGCTGACTCTATGGCACTGTCAACCGGTATCTCTGAGGCCCTCGTTAACACGGCTTCTGGTATCGCAACATCTTGGGTGTCTGTTGTGGCTTACAACTACTTCACCAACAAGATCGACAAGCTCACATTCGCAATGGACGAGATTGGTTACACCATCGCACACACCTACGAAGACAAGCACCCAGAAGCTTAATCTTTTACTAACCCTTTAAAATTTTATTCAGAATATGGGTAAGTTAAAAGTTAAGAAAAGCGACGTCTGGATTGACATGACCCCTATGTCAGACGTGATGGTGCTTCTCCTGACCTTCTTCATGTTGACATCAACGTTCGTGAAGAATGAGCCGGTGAAGGTAAACCAGCCACAGTCTGTGAGTGAGGTCAAGATTCCAGAAAAGGACGTCTTGAACATCATTGTCGGAAAGGACGGCAAGGTGTTTATGAGTATGGACAATCAGAACAGTGTGCTCGCAGTCGCACAGGATATGAACGACAAATTCACACTGAACCTGAGTGGCCAGGATTTGAAGAAGTTCCAGACAGACCCAATGTGGGGTATGAGCCTCAGTAAGCTCAAGAACTATCTCGCACTGCCTGCAGAGAAGATGACAGAGACAATTACAGGCCCTGATGCCGGTGTGCCTCTCGACTCTATCAACGGTGGCAAGAGTGAGTTCCAGGAGTGGGTTACATCTGCCGTGGACGCAGTGGAGGACCTCAAGATTGCCATCAAGGCAGACTCTGATACTCCTTACGGAAGCGTGAAGAAGGTAATGTCTGAGCTTCAGGACATGGATCAGAACCGTTACTACCTTATCACATCATTAAAGACAGGGGAGGAATAAAGAATGGCAAAGAAAGAAAGCAAACAGAAGAAAATAAACGTACGTGTGGACTTCACACCTATGGTTGATATGATGATGCTTCTTATCACATTCTTCATGCTCTGTACGTCGCTCGCAAAACCTCAGTCAATGGAGCTGAGTATGCCTTCAAACGACAAGAACCTGGATAATGAGGACAAGACAGTGACAAAGGCATCTTACACTATCACCATCTATGTGGCAGGAAACGACAAGATCTTCTACGTGGAAGGTATGCCGAAGTACGACGACCCTTCATGCCTGAAGGAAACCACATGGGGCAAGAATGGCATACGTAAGGTCCTCCAGACACACGTTACCGAGGACAATACACAGCCTGTACTGCAGGTGATGAAGGCAAAGATGGAACTTGACGCAAGAAAGGACAAGGAGAATATGCCAGACTCAGTATATTCTAAGGAACTTTCTAAGTTGAAGTCAGGTGACCTGCCAAGCGGTAAGATCCAGACTATGACCATCATCATCAAAGCCACAGACTCTTCAAGCTACAAGAATGTGGTTGATGCTCTTGACGAAATGCAGATATGCAGCATTGGTAAGTACGTCATTGATAAGATCAACGATCAGGATCAGAAACTCCTCGACGAGAAAGGCGTGAAGTAATCTTCCTGTATCATTACTTATCAAAGACAAGTTAAATTAACAACTAAAAAAGATAAACAAAAATGGCAAAAATAGATCTTATATCCGGTTCGTGGACCGACCTCGTGTTCGAGAAGCGTAATCAGGAATACGGTGCCTATGCCCTCCGTAAGGGTACTGGTAAGCGTAATCTCATTGCTATCATTGCGGTTATCTTGCTTGCCATCGCATGTCAGATAGGTCTCACCCTCAAAAACCTTGCGGATGAGGCTGCCAAAAAGAGACAAGCCATGCAGGAAGCCGTGGAACTTTCTCAGCTCGAGCAGAAGAAAGAAGCCAAGGTGGAACGTAAGGAAGTGGTTAAGCAAGAGAACGTGGAGAAAGTGGTGGAGAAGGTTAAGAGCTCTATCAAGTTCACCGCACCTGTCATCAAGAAAGACGATGAGGTTCGCCCTGAGGACGAGATGAAGTCACAGGATGAAATCATGAGTACGAAAGTATCTATCGGTTCTTTCGACGTGAAGGGTAACGATGAAGGTGGTGAAGTGCTCAAGGCTAAGGAAGTCATCGCTACTGAGCCTGTTAAACCAAAGGAAGAGGAGAACAAGGTGTTCGACGTTGTTGAACAGATGCCTTCATTCCCTGGTGGCCAGGCTGCACTGATGAACTACTTGAACAGCAATATCAAGTATCCTGTCATCGCAGAGGAGAACGGTATTCAGGGACGTGTAGTCGTACAGTTCGTTGTAGGTAAGGACGGCAGCATCTCTAATGTGCATGTTGCTAAGTCTGTTGACCCATCACTTGACAAGGAAGCCGTTCGCGTGGTTAAGGCCATGCCTAAGTGGATTCCTGGTAAGCAGAATGGTCAGGCCGTAACAGTACGTTACACCCTGCCTGTGACATTCCGCCTGCAGTAATGATGAAAGTACAATAAGTAAAACAGTTAAGGAGTTAAAGTGGTTGAGATTTTCTTGGCTACTTAACTCCTTAATTATTTGTAAGCAAATGATGAAAAGAATACTAACTGACTTTTTCTTTGCAATAGCAGCGATTGCTCTGGTTGCTTCATGTGCTAATGAGAACAAGAGCGGACGCACGGACACATTCTCAACAGGTAGCATACAGTATGCCTCCGATGCGAGTTTCAGTCCAATAATAGAAGAGATACGTGAACTCTTCGAGTATAAATATCCTAATGCAAAATTGACTCCTATTTATACAGACGAGTCGGAAGCCATCGATCTCCTGATGAAGGATTCATTGTGGCTTGCCATTACTTCACGTGATTTCAAACCCAAGGAGCTGGAGTATCTTAAAGCTCACAAGCAGTTCCCACAGAGCATCAGATTTGCGTATGATGGTCTGGCTATAGTACAGAACGCACAGAACACTGACTCTTGTATCAGTGTGAAAGATATACGACGAATCCTCAAAGGTGAAGTGAAACGCTGGGACGAGATATACCCTGGCTCAAAGCTTGGCGACATCTCCATTGTGTTCGACAACAAGAAATCATCAACGGTACATTATGTAGAAGACAGTATCCTCGGTGGCAAGCCTATTACTGCTCCGGGTGCCTTTGCTGTTGACTCAACAGCCGAAGTGGTGGAGTATGTGGAACAGCACAAGAATGCGATAGGACTTATTGGCAGCAACTGGCTCAACGACAAGCGCGATAGCACGAACTTGACGTTTAAGCGCGGCATCCGTCCTATGGCTGTGTCAACGCTTGACGTGGCCAATGACAAGAACTCATACAAGCCTTATCAGTATTACTTCTACAATGGCAACTATCCGTTTACACGTACACTGTATATACTTCTGAACGATACACACATGGGATTGCCGACAGGGTTCAAAAACCTTATCATATCACAGACCGAAGGACAGATGGTTATCCTGAAGGCTGGACTTCTGCCGGCATACGGAAACATCACCTTCCGGGAAGTTCATGTGAACGACGAATAATGGTGTTGGCTTGAAATTCAACAATCCAATATTTGAATGTAGAAAAAGTTTTCTGTGTAAATAATAGAAAACTTTAAACTTTTGTGCGAGTTTTTGCGTCAATAGGGTAGAATAAGTAATAAAAGAAATATAATTTACGAACTATAAATAATATAATTCACGAATTTAAAACTTTGAAGATTATGAAAATGCGTAATATAATAATTGGAGCACTGATGACAGTCATCGCTGCTCCAGCAATGGCCCAGCAGCAGGATGCTATTCAGGAGCAGGTAGCTGCAATCATCAAGAGCGGTGCACCAGATGCTGCAAAGCAGGTGGCTGCAATCGCCAAACAGAACAAGAAGGACGTAAACGCCCTTGTAAGTATCGGTAAGGCTTACCTTGCAGTCAAGGACTATGCCAATGCAAAGCTCTATGCACAGCAGGCTGCCGACCTCGTTTCTAACAAGAAAGCACAGCCTACGGCAACTCCATTCGTGCTGCTTGGCAACATCGCAGTGAGCGAGGATGACGGTGGTACAGCTGCACAGCAGTTCCAGCAGGCAATGTACTTCGACCCTAAGAACCCTGACGGTTATCGTCGCTATGCCCAGATCATGAGCAAGACTGACCCTAACGGTGCAGTACAGACACTGGAAGACCTTCGTGCACAGCGTCCTGACTATCCTGTTGACCTTATTGCAGCTGAGATTTACTCTAACGCTGGCAAGATGTCAAAGGCTATTGAGTACTACGACAAGGTACAGCTCAGTCAGATGAAAGACTATCAGATTTCTGACTATGCTACGAACCTCTTCCTGTCAAAGAACTATGACAAGTCATTGCAGGTAGCAACAGAAGGACACAACATGTTCCCACGCAATGCTTCCTTCAACCGTCTGATGATGTTCAACTACACAGACAAGAAGGAATACGAGAAGGCTCTTGAGGCAGCTGACAAGCTCTTCAATGCTTCTGATTCGCTCAAGACTTCAGTATATGACTATACATATCACTCAAAGGCTTTGAAGTCTGCAGGAAAGTATCAGGAGGCTATTGCAGCATATCAGAACCTGCAGGGACAGAAAGATTGCGATGCAACCACAAGCATGGAGGCTGACAAGAGCATATCTGACTGCTACAAGTCTCTCTCTGACTATGCTAAGGCTGGTGAATACCTTGACAAGTATCTCAAGGCTCAGACTCAGAAGTCTTTCTCTGTTGACGAGTTGCTTGCACAGTTGTATGTTGACCAGTTGGCAGACGACAACAGCACCAAGGAAGACAAGCAGGCTGCATACGACAAGGCAGACGCTCTCTACAAGGCACTCGGTGAGAAATATCCAGACAATGCCGCTTATGTTGCAATGAAGCGTGCACGCATGCCATTCTCACTCGCTATGCCACAGATGGAGCAGCTGAAACTTGCAGGTCCTCACTTCGCAACACTCGGTGACATCCTGTATGCCAAGAGCGACCGCTCTGCCGGTGAGACAAAGATGCTTGGCGATGCATACAACACCCTCATCGCATACTATGTTCACGCTGTAAACGACATGGACAAGGCAAAGGAGATTGCTTCAAAGCTCATAGAGCTTGACCCGGAGAATGCCAATGCCAAGGCTATATTGGGAAGCAAGTAATATAGTAATGTTAATGGTAACGAATGGTTACGAAGTTTAATTTACAGTAATATACAGTAAGAATTAGTTATACATCTATAGAGTAATATCTGTAGAAAACAATCGGGGCATCACTGCAACAGTGATGCCCCGATACTTTTTTGTTGTCGTCGATAATTTTTGTTTACCGTTCGTCGGTAATTTTTGTTTACCAATCGTCAGTGCGGAATGGGAACAGAGGTAGTTCGTTGCCACCTATTACATTTCCTATCTGGAAGTCCTTGAAGCAATAGCGTGCAGCTATTGGCTGTGGAACATCAGGTGAAGTGAGGTCCACGGTGTTTGTCTGCCAGTTGAACACAGCCTTTGCAGTGTGGAATACGCGGTCGCTGCCGGCAATCTCGAAGCCTTCAAGGCCATAGTTGCGGCATATACCATATTCATTTGTGACAAAGCCGACACTGATGGTGTTTCCGTTGATGGAGAACTTTGATGCATCATAGCGTGGACCAGTGCATGCAATATCTTTTCTGTCATACGTCTTGTTCAGTGCGAGCAGAGCAAGTCGCAGTCCTACCGTACGCTTTTCACGCGGATGGATGTTATGTTTCTCATAAGGTTCCACGAGGTCATTGGTGCATACTATGTCGCAGTTTGCGATGCGGTTGCATGCTATGAACTGTTGTTCGCGCAGGTAAGCAGCATCAACGCCATCTTCCTTGTTATATATATAAGGAGCAATCTGCACCTGATAGAATGGTATGTCGCCCAGATTCATCTCGCTGCGCCACTGCTTCACCATGCGTTCCAGACGTGCAGCATAATCCTTTGTGCCCACGTTGCTGCATCCCTGATACCATATTATACCCTTCACGGTGTATTGGTGTATGGGCCAGAACATGGCGTTATACATTGCTATGGCACGTTCCCATGATTTTGGAGATGTGAAGATGCTTACACTGTCTGTGGCAACGTCAGGATATTCGCTGCAAGTCTCCAACGACATCCAACTTTCCACCCTTGCGCCACCGTAGCTGCAGTTGACAATGCCAACAGGAACACCGAGTGCACTGGCCATTGCAGAAGCAAAATAATATGCTGTGGCAGAAAACTCCATTGCGTTTTCAAAGGTAGGTTCCATCCATTTGCCGTTGCAATCATTGCGACGTGTATATGTCTGTTTCTTCTCTACGTTGAACATTCTTACGTATGGAGACTCCTGAGCAGCGTGCAGGGCATCGAGTGCTCCGTTCTTCGTGCATGCTCCGGCGAAGCCCTTCAGTGGCATTTCCATGTTACTTTGTCCAGAAGCAAGCCACACCTCACCAATGTAGAGAGAAAGAGAAACAGATTCACCGTCACTGAATGATATGGTCTGCTTGTCGAAGGAAGCCTCTGGTGTGTGGATGGTTGTCAGCCATTTGCCATTCTTGTCGCTTTTCACGGTGTTTTTCTCGCCCCATGAGGTGCTGATAGTGATGTTTGTTTGTGGATCGGCAGAGCCCCACAGGCGTACATCGCTTTGCTGTTGCATCACCATGCCGTCAGAGATGATGGACGGCAGTTTCACCTTCGCTTCCGTAAACTGCGAAGTCATCAGCATTGACAGTAACAATGCCAGATGAATACTTAAGAATGTGGATTTCTTGTTCATATTGTTTATGATTTTATAAAGTGATAAATATTTTTTCTTTTATATATTTTCTATGGTTATTTCATTATCAGTGCGCAGCCAGCCATGATAAGGAGTACTCCGAGCCATTTCGTCATGTCAACCGTTTCGTGGAAGAACACTATTGCGGCAAGCATGCCGAACACATAGCTGAGCGATACCAAAGGGTATGCCTGGCTCAGTGGGAAATGCTTTACGATATACATCCACAGCAGTCCTGCCGCACCGAATGACAGTCCGCACAGGGCAAACTGCCAGTTCACCAGGAAAGAGCGCCAGAACGATGCGTTCCATGCAAACGGTTCCATGCGTGCAAGGCCAAATTTCAGCATCACCTGTCCCATGGCGAGCAGCAGGCTCTGAAATACAGATAATATTATCAGCTGGTAGTTCATGGTCTTTATACTTCGCGTTTCAGAATGATGGCTCTTGAAAAGAGTGCCGGCGGTTCAGGCAGGTTCATACGCTGGAACAGCGACCTGAACAAAGGCGTTGCCTCGTCGTGCATACCCACGAGCACCGTTTCGGCTTTGCCCATGGCTATCAGTCGCCTTGCATCGCGCAGTGCCCATTCAAGAGATTCGCTTCCCTGCGTGTATGTGATGTTGTATCCATGACACTTCAACCGTATTGCTATGGCACTGCCAATGGTGTTATGTGTTGACTGCATGAATAGGGTGGGGCTGAGTGTCTGTTCGCCATTCTCTGTCATGTCGGTAAGGAAACGCTCGCTGTTCTCCAACATACCGTATGCAGTAGCTGTGATGACAGCATCGGGCTTGTCTATACCAGCCAGTTTCAGAGCTTTCAGTGAGGTCAGTGTGGCAGCCTTCAGCAGACATCCCATGCGGCGTGTCTCGCGTGGCGACACATATTCAGACAATTCGTTCAGTTGTGCCGCATTGTCTATGGTGACATCGGCAACAATCCCGCAATTGTTGATTGTGGCGTTGCAATGGTTCTCTTTTACACCGTCTGTTATTATCAAGGAACTGTCGTTACCGCCAAATCCGAAGGAGTTGCACATTACGGTGTGCAACTCTTTTTTTGTTGCCACTGTCGAAGGCGTTATGCAGTCCTCGTCCTGTTCTTGCCATCCTACATTCTGCGGTATTATTCCCTCTCGCATCGCCAATATGCTGATGACGGTTTCGATGGCTCCCGATGCTGATGTTGTATGTCCGGTCAGTGATTTCGTGCTCGACACTGGCGGGATGTTCTCTCCGAACAGACGCTGCAGTGCAGTGCTCTCGCTTTTGTCGTTGTCAGGAGTGCCTGTTCCGTGTGCATTTACATAGTCTATGTCTGCGGGCGTGAGTGCAGCCATTTGCAGTGCACTGCCCATTGCCAAGAATGCTCCTTCTCCGTCTGGCGAAGAAGCCGTCTGGTGGTATGCGTCACATCTGTTGGCATAACCGGCAATGCACCCCCATGTTGGTACTCCTGCTGACGTAGGTTTCAATACAAGGAAGGCCGCTCCCTCGCCAAGGTTCAGTCCCCGGCGTGTCTTGCAGAAAGGCCTGCAAGGCTCATGATCGAGAATCATGAGTGAGTTGAATCCGTTCAGGTGAAAGCGGCTGAGAGCCTCCGTTCCTCCTGCTATCACGATGTCCGCCTCGCCAGCCTTGAGCATCTCACAGCCAGTGATGATAGCATTGAGGGCGGCAGAGCATGCGGTTGAAATGGTGCATGTCTCGATGCCGTGCAGTCCGGCGACCTCTGCCATCTCCTCTGTCTGGCTACCACAGTCGTGTCGCTTTATGTATTGCAGCAATGAGTCGTCTTCTTTTATTTTGCTGAACACGTCTTCAGTCACGTCCATGCCTCCCACTGTCGTGCCGGAAACCAGTGCGACGCGTTTGCCGGCAATGTCGATGCCGTGCAAAGCCTCTTTCAGAGCCACGGCTCCCAGAAGCGTGGTGCGACTGACTATGCGGTCTGCGGGCAGGCCCAGGCGCATCTTCAACTCGTCGTTGGAGAGTTTCACTTCGCCCACCGGCAGTTCACGGTGTTCCGACTTCAGGTATTGCATGGCGGCAATGCCGCTGCGACCGTCTTTTAGGTTTTGCAGCGTTTCGTCGGTGCCGATGCCGATAGCGGATGCTATGCCTATGTTGTTTATTCCTATGTTCACGGCTGTGGTCTTTTGATGAGTTTAAGGTCGCAGGTGTATTCGTCTTCCTCAGGACAGTCCACCCATCCTGTTATAATATAATGAGTGTCGTTGTCGAGGAACGCAGTGTCTATTATCTCCTGCATCAGTTCTTCGTTGCGCTCAGGCAGGATGTAGAATGATGATTCCCCGTGCAGTCCGTATTGCATCGCCACTTCGCCTGTGCAGATGTTTGGCAGTGTGTAAACAAATACGGATGGGCTGGGGTAGTGGTTGTCCTTGTCGCAGATGGTTGACATGAATTTCCTGTCAGAGACTATCGACGACGTGCGGTTGAACAGTATCACGGCAGTGTGGTCAGGGTCCACGTCATTGTTCTCCAGTAGTTCCGCCACAGCAGATGACACTGTGCGGCACAGTATGTCGGAACCTCTCCGCGCTCCGCCTTCCTTCTTCTCTCTCTTTATGTTTCTTCCTGTAAGTTCAGACGGTTCGGTGTGAATGTTGGCATGTGATGCGTTTACCACCATTGCGGCATTGCATCCGCCGAATCCAGACATCATCTTTATGAAACACTGTTTGTCGGTAGTGCGCTCTTCTGCCGAAATGCTCACCCGTCCGCTCACGCCTTGTTCCTCATACCCTTTGGTGGCGAGTATCACTCCATCCTCCAGAGCGCGTGCGGTCAGTATGGTTTCGAGGATGCCTGCCGCTCCGAGTGTGTGACCGTAATATCCTTTCAGTGCTGTGGCGGGAATGTCAGACAGTCCGGCACGCTCTATCGCCATTGATTCCATCTGGTCGTTATACATCGTAGCGGTGCCGTGCACGCTGATACACGCAACATCCTCCATGTTGATATTGTTGCATACAGCCTTCAGTGCGCGGTAAGCGCCCTCGCCCTTGGGGTGTGGGTTAGTTATGTGGTATGCATCGTTGGTAATCACGCCCCATCCTGTCTTTCCCTCATGTGGGGCGCTCAACACCACTGTTGCTGCCGCCTCGCCCAGATTGAGTCCCAGCCGCTCTATGTCAAACGGCCGGCATGGTTCGGGCGACAAAGCCTTCAGCGACTGGAATCCGGAAATTATGAAGTCGTTCAGCACATCCGCCCCTGTCACTACGGCATGGTCGTATGCTCCCCCCTCAAGCAGGCGTGCTGCCATTATCAGTGCTGCCACACCAGATATGCAGGCGTTGCACACTACCAAGGGCATGGTCTGGATGCCCAGTCTGCGGGCTATGTGCATGGCACTGTCGCCTGGCGGTGTACCTATGTCGCCCTTTGTGGTGCTCAGTATGAAGATGGTTCGTGAGAGGTCTATGCCGTCAACCTGCGTCATGGCCTCGCTTGCCGATGCGTATGCCAGTTCCTCAAACTGCGGCTGCTCGTCGAATAATGCGGCACAAAAGTCAAACGGCACGCTGCGCTCGCCTGATAGGTGCTGCCGCAGAGCGCTGCACCCCTTGCGCACGGCACGGTAGTTCTCCTCCGTAGTGCGTCCCAGTGGTGATGTTATGTTTGAGGCTGTTATTTCCAAAACGGGAAGTAGTTATACCATTGTTCAGGATATTTCGTCAGCATGCGCTCCAGTTCATTGACGTATGAGGAGGCCAGTTGCTGAATCTGCTCTTTGCGTGTTGCCGTCTTGTCATAGCAGAGCGGCTTTACATGTATCTTGTATCGTTTGGATGCGGTTTTCATGACATTGACTGCCAGCACTTCGAGGCTGCGCATTGTTGCCAGATTGAAAGGTCCCAGCGGCAGTTGTGTCTCCTTGCCCAGCACGGGGAGCGTGATGCTCTTTGTCGAGCCAAACAGTCTGTCGGCAGGCATGCTCACCGTTTCGCCGTTGGCCAGTGCATCGTTGATGGCAAACAGGTGGCTCATGTCGGGGCGTACGGCAATCATGCGTATGTTCATCTTGCTGAACAGACGGTTGCGGTTCTCCATCACCGATGCTTTCTCGCCTCCAAACACCAGGGCGTTGAATCGTTTTTTCTCTGCCCGCAGTGTATAGCCTGCTATCTCGTAGTTGCCTATGTGGGCGCTCAGTTGCATGAATCCTTCCGGCCTCTCCGCCAGTTGCTGGAAATCGTCATATCCCTCGATGTCTATGTGGAATCGTTTGCCGGCATACATGGCGAATTTGTCTATCACCACCTGGGCGAACATGTAGAAATTCATGTACGTCTTCAGTGCCGAGCGCCACCGCGTCAGACCCCATCTGTCGCGGAAATAACTATAGATGATTCTCTGTGCAGGATTGACGGCAAGGCATACCGGTACGACGAATACCGCCACAAAGGCATACAGTGCCCTGACGGGAATGACCCTCAGCATACGCACCAGCCACAGGTGCATCCATGAGTTGCCATACGTGGTGCCTTGTCCGTTCAGTTCATAGTCCATTATAATTTTTGCATTATGAACTCATAAAACTGTTTCAGTGTCACCACGTCCTGCATGTCTGCCTTCTCAATCTTGAAGCCAAACTCGCGTCTGACGAAGGCCACAATGTCAACGTAGTCAAGACTGTCTATGCCCACGTCCTCCTTCAACCGGGCGTCGTCGTGTACTTTTTCAGTATCAATCTCCAAATCGTCAAGGAGAAAATTGTTTACTTTGCTCTTTATTTCCTCTATGGTCATTTGTTCCAATTTTACAGTTCACATCATTCGTATCGTAATAGCTATCATATTACAGTGTAAAAGCTATCATATTACCATGTAAAAGCATACATATTACAGTGTAATTCGATAGCTTTTATAGCGCCTCTGCAACCGTTTGTGATTCAGGGTGTTGTAAAAGGTTTTCAAATACGCTTTCGATACAAATTACAGTTTTTACTAAATAGTCCTCTTTCTGAGGTAGGCTTTCATCTCTGTATTTTGAGTACAAAGTTACAAAATTCTTTTGATATTAGAAAACTTTTTTATAAATTTGCAGAAACAAACGAAGTTATAAGTATAGATGAATCACAACCATCGCGTTGTAGTGACAGGCATCGGCATCTGGTCGTGTCTGGGAAAAAACATACAGGAGGTGGAAGCTTCGCTCCGCATGGGGCGCTCAGGCATCGGCACCGACGAGGCGCGTCTGGCGTACGGCTATCGCTGTGCGCTGATGGGTATTGTGGAGCGTCCCTCTCTCAAGGGATTGCTCGACCGTCGTCAGCGTGCCGCCATGTCAGAACAGGCGGAATATGCCTACATGGCCTCGCGTGAGGCACTCGACATGGCAGGGCTGCAAGTTCCGCTGACCACTGATGTAGCTTGCATCTTTGGCAACGATGCCTCGGCAAAAGCTATCGTCGAGGCACATGAGGTGATGCGCCAGACAGGCGACTCGTCGGCGATGGGAGCCAACAACGTGTTTCAGGCGATGAACTCCACCGTTACGATGAACCTCAGTTCGCTGTTCGGATTGCGTGGTACCAGCTTCACGTTGAGCGGTGCCTGTGCCAGTAGCAGCCATGCCATTGGCATATCAGCCATGATGATACGCCAGGGTATGGAGCGCATGGTGCTTTGCGGCGGTGCACAGGAGGTGAACCAATACGCCATGTCGTCGTTCGATGCACTTGGCGTGTTCTCCAGTCGCACCGGCGAACCACATGCCGCCAGCCGTCCCTTTGACCGTGACCGTGACGGGCTCGTGCCCAGTGGCGGCGCTGCAGCCCTTGTGCTCGAAGACTATGACCATGCCGTGGCGCGAGGTGCCACGATATTGGCAGAGATAGCAGGTTACGGCACTTCTACTAGCGTGGGCGGGCGCCTTAGCGCACCTGATAACAGCGGCATCATGCTTGCCATGCAGCGTGCCCTTGACGATGCAGGACTGTCGCCAGCCGATGTTGACTATGTAAATGCACATGCCACCTCTACGCCGCAGGGCGATGCAGAGGAAGCCGATGCCATAGCACGGCTGATGGGCGAGCATGCACCGTGGGTCAGCAGCACAAAGTCGATGACAGGCCATGAGTGCTGGATGGCAGGAGCCAGCGAAACGGTTTACAGCATACTGATGATGCAGGGCGGGTTCATAGCACCCAACATCAACCTCGTCAACACCGACGAACATTCTTCACGATTGCGCCTCGTCAGGCAGACAGTGGAGGAACGCATAGACACGGTGATGAGCAATTCTTTCGGTTTTGGGGGCACAAACTCTGCGCTGATAATAAGAAAATTATGAATTTTTACCGAAAAATTTGTATAAATTAAAATTTATTATTAATTTTGCAGATTATTACAGAGAGATTCTTACTTTAATTAGGAAATAAAAAGAAAACAGAATAATGAAGAAACTTCTTTTGATAGCTGCGCTTATTATGACATTCGTCGGAAACACCTTCGCGCAGTGGTATGTTTACCGCAACAGTACAGAGACACCTAACTTCATCCGCATTTACGGTAGTTTCAACTACGGCAGCATGAAGGAGACCATCAACGGTGAGTCAATATCGTTCAATCCGCTGGGTATAACAGTGGGTGGAATGCTTTCGCCAAACCTCACCATCAATACTCTGCACCGTATGCCGCTTTTCCTTGAAGCAGGTGTGGAGGCTACCTACAATTATGGTCACACTAATGAGCATATCTCGGTGAACGGACAGAATGCCCCTCTCATCGGTGGTGCCAACCATGTAGAACTCAAAGATGCTGACGGTAACGAATACAAAGCCGTTAAGTATGAAGGTTCTGAGCGTAAGCTGAATATGATTTCTGCTTCCGTGCCGGTGAACCTCGCTTACAGCTTTGACTTTGCAAATGGTAAGTTGAGCATCGTGCCTTTCCTTGGTGCAAACTTCAAGTTCAACATCATATCAAAGGTTACTGATGGCGAGGAGACATACAACCTCATTAAGCAGGAGGATGTCAACCTCTTCCAGTTTGGCCTGAATGCAGGTGTCAGCTTCGTCATCGTGCGTGGCTTCTACGCTGGTTATCGCATGCAGTACGACATCATGGAATATGCAGACAATGTGAAGACCATGACACACTCTCTGCAGATAGGTTACAGGTTCTAAAAAAGCAATTCTCCTAAAAGCCCATTGTGCGGGTGAGGGGAGGGGTCGTAAGGAACAACGACAGAAAAGAACATTAACATCTTACATACGAAATCCCCGACCAAGAAGATTGGCCGGGGATTTCTTTTTGTATTATAAGGCTTAGCGCCTCACTTTTTCATTCTTTCATTTTTCACTTTCTCACTCTTTCACTTTTTCATTCTTTCAATTCTCTCACTTCTTCTCAAAGCCAAGTTTTGCGTAGATATCCTTGCTGCTTGAACCTATGAGGGCCTTGAATGTACCAGGCTCTGAGCGCCACTGGTGCTGCTCCTCGTCATAAAACTTCAGGTCGTCGTCGGTGATGCGGAATGTCACGGTCTGCTCCTCGCCGGGCTGCAGTGTTATCTTTTCAAAAGCCTTCAACTCCTTCGACGGACGGATTACGCTTGAGGCATCGTCGCTGATATACAGCTGCACAGTCTCCTTGCCGGCGCATTTGCCAGTATTCTTAACCTTGACGGTAGCAGTGTATGTGCCGTCGCCGTTTGTTGTGATTGTGCCATTAGAATACTTGAAGGTAGTATATGACAGACCGTAGCCGAATGGGAACACCACGTCAGCTCCGCGGTTTGCAGTGTCGAAATAGCGGTAGCCCACCAGTACGTCCTCAGCATACACCTGTACCTCGTCGCCCTTGCCGAAGTGGTCGCGGCCGTCGGTAGATGTGTTGATGGCTGGAGCCTCTACTTCACCCTTTGCCAGCAGAGTCTTGAGCAAAGCCTCAGACTTTGGTTGTGTGGTTCCCTCATATTTCATGTCGGCAGGCATGTCCTTAGGCTCCATGCCGGGATAGGCAGCCAGTCCGAACTTGTGTGAAGGATAGTCCTGCAGTCGCTTTGCGTATGTGAATACGGTCTTTCCGCTTGGGCATACGTCACCGCTGAGCACATCGGCGAGCGCATGGCCGGCCTCACTGCCAAGATACCATGACTGTACCAGTGTGTTGACCTTGGGAAGCCAAGGCATGGCATAGGCGTTACCCGAAACGATGATGGTAACCATTGGCTTACCGGTCTTGACCAAACCGCTGATGAGCTCGTCCTGACCGTATGACATATTGTATGAGCGGCGGTCGCCACCCTCACAGTCCTCGAAGTGATTCTTGTTGAGTCCTCCTATATATATAATAAGGTCGGCATCCTTTGCTGCGTTGATGGCTTCGCCTCGCAGTGCTGCCTGCTCGCTGTCTGATATGATGTCGATGCCTGCGTAACTGGTCTTGCCTGACTTGTAGCCAGGCTTGTAAGTAAATTCCACGCTATTGCCGAAACGCTCCTGCAGTCCGCGCAGAGGTGAAACCTCATCCCTGGCCTTCAACTCTGATGAACCGCCGCCAGGGCACAGCTCGCGTGTGGCATTTTCACCCACTACCAGTATTTTCTTGTACTTTTTGATGTCGAGTGGCAGCAACTGCTTGTCGTTCTTCAGCAGCACGATGGCCTCGTCGGCAATCTTACGTGCAGCGGCAACGTGTTCTGGTGAGTTAAGGCTACCGTATGGCTTTTTCGTATTCATGGCAGTTTTGAAGATAAGTGCCAGCATACGTCCGGCCTTGTCATCGACGGTCTCCATAGGGATTTCACCTTTTAACGCCATGTTGTAGTATGCAGTGCCGAGGTAATAGTCATCGTATGTGAAACCCGTAGCCTCGGTGGTCAGTCCGTTGGTGTATGAACCCATCTCAAGGTCGAGGCCGTATATGGCAGCTTCGTGGGTGTTGTGTGCACCGCCCCAGTCGCTTATCACTGCGCCCTTGAATCCCAGTTCGCCCTTCAGCAGGCGGTTGATGGTGTTTTCGTTATGGCAGCAGTGCTGGTCGTTGTACTGGTTGTAGCTGCCCATGAAACTCCAAGCGTCGCCCTTCTCGACAGCAGCCTTGAAGGCTGGCAGGTATATCTCATGCAGGGCACGTTCAGAAACACGCACGTCAACGTGTCCGCGGAATTCCTCCTGGTCGTTGAGTATGAAGTGCTTCACACAGCATGCCACGCCATTCGACTGCAGTCCCTGTATGTATGGCACTGCCATCGCAGCAGCCAGACAGGGGTCTTCCCCCATATATTCAAAGTTACGTCCGCCCAGTGGTGTGCGGTATATGTTGACACCAGGACCCAGAAGGACGTCTTTCTCGCGGTATCGAGCCTCTTCTCCGGCAGATTTGCCATAGAGTGCAGCGAGGCTTGGATTCCATGTAGCAGCGAGTGCTGTCAGTGCAGGGAATGCCGTCACTGAGTCGTTGGTCCATTCTGCCCAGCCCCAGTTGTTCCAGTTTATCTCCACGCGGACACCATGAGGGCCGTCGCTCATCCACAGTTCGGGTATTCCGAGGCGTGGACAGCCGGGTGATGAAAACTTGCTCTGTGCGTAAGACAGACGGCATTTCTCCTTCAGTGTCATGCGTGACAATGCATCCTTGACACGCGTTTCCACTGGCAGCGACTCGTCCTGATAGGGGAGCAGGTCAGCGGCTTCTGCGCTGAGAGTGGCAAACGGCGTGCATAACGCCAACGCCAGAAACGTCAGAATTTTCTTGGTCTTGTAATGTTTGGTTGCGATCATAATGAGTTTTATTTGTGTTTAGATTAATTCTCGTCGACAAAGTTACGAAAAAAAAACCATTCCCCAATCATTTTTGTAATAATAAAGTTATATGTATATACATTTTGAAAACAAATTGTTGACATATTAGGTTACTTTTTCTTTTATGTGTAAAAAAAAATGATTAACTTTGCATTTCAAAACAACAGGAAACCAATGCAACATCCAAAAGGACTTTACCTGCTCTTCGTCACAGAGATGGCGGAGCGCTTTTCTTACTATGGCATGAGGGCACTGTTCGTGCTATACCTCGTGGCGGCTTTCTTCACTAACGACGAGGCAAGCCAGATTTACGGCTCTTACACCGGATTGGTATATCTCACCCCACTGCTCGGCGGATATATTGCCGACCGCTACTGGGGCAACCGGCGCAGCATCATCGCCGGCGGTATCATCATGGCCGCAGGACAGTTTCTGATGTTTGCTTCGGCGTGCATAGTGAAGCAGAGCATCTTCGTGAAAGACGGTGCTGTCAATGCATCGGTGGACAATACGCTGTCGTTGTGGCTGATGTTTGCCGGACTGGCTGCGCTCATCATCGGCAACGGTTTCTTCAAACCCAACATCTCTACGATGGTGGGCGACCTCTACGAACCGCAGGACCACCGCAAGGACTCCGCCTTTACCATCTTCTACATGGGCATCAACCTCGGTGCGTTCATCGCTCCGTTCGTATGCGGCACGCTGGGCGAAGGCAACTGGGCTGATCCGCAGCGCTTCCGCTGGGGCTTCTTTGCCGCAGGTTGCGCCATGGTGGTGTCGGTCGTAGTGTTCTGGTTACTGAAAGACAAATACCTTGTGACGCCGGAGGGAAAGGCCATCGGTGTCGCAGGAGAGAAGGTGGTAACGGAGAGCGAGGAAAAGAAGCCGGTGCGCAGTTCGTTCCTGCGTCCGTTGCTGTATGCCGTCACTGCTGTCGTGCTGTTCGTGCTTTTGTCTTATGGTGCGGCAAATTTCAATGATTACATCTCTGCCGCAATATATGCCACCTCGATAGTGCTGCCGGTGTTTATCATCACCGACAAGTCGCTGACCCGTGTGGAGCGTATGCGCATAGGCGTCATCTACGTCATCGCTGTGTTTGTGATATTCTTCTGGAGTGCCTTCGAGCAGGCAGGCTCGTCGCTTACCATAATTGCCGACCAGCAGACCGACCGCCACATCGGACAGTGGGAGATGCCTACGACATGGTTTCAGTCTATCAACCCCGTTGTAGTGGTGACATTCGCACCTCTTATGGCTATGATGTGGGAGTGGCTGATGAAGCGCGGCATACGCGTTCACTCCATATACAAACAGTCGTTGGGACTGATGCTGCTTGCCCTGGGCTATGTGGTGATAGCCTTTGGCACTCAGGGTATGAGCCAGTCGGCAAAGATTAGTATGTGGTGGCTCTTCGCACTGTATTTCATTCATACCATCGGCGAGTTGTCACTGTCGCCCATCGGACTGTCGCTGGTTACCAAGCTCTCGCCGGCGCGCATGGCATCGCTGCTGATGGGCGTGTGGTTCATGAGCAATGCCACGAGCAACATCCTGGCTGGCGAACTCGCCACTCTGCTCCCTGCACCGGGCAAGCCTGCGGCATCCTTCTGCGGGGTTAGGATAGAGACGCTGACAGACTTCTTCCTGCTCTTCGCCGTGATGGCTGGCGTGGCATCAGTGCTGCTCTTCTGCCTTACGCCGCTGCTGAAGCGAATGATGAACGAGGAGAATTGAAGGATTGAAGAGTTGAAGGATTGAAGAATTGAAGAATTGAAAAATTGAAGTTTTCCATGCGGATGCTTTGCTTTGAAACATATAATGTTCATGTAATTCCCATGTAATTAATCATGAATTAATTCTGTAGAACTAAGATTCCAAACAACACAATAAAAAGATGAAAACTGTAAAAAAACTAATCAAGACTTTTTGTCTTGCCATCACATTCCTGATGGTGGGAACAGCGGCTAATGCAGCAACGGTTGTAGTGGGCGACGTGAACGGCGACGGCAGTATTACGATGTCGGATGCCAATGCCGTGGTGAACTATTTTCTCGCCACCACCAAGCCGAGTGACTTCAACAAGGCTGCTGGCGACGTGAACGGCGATGGCAGTATCACGATGTCGGATGCCAACATGATTGTGAACATGTTTCTGAGTGGCAATACAGGCGACCCTGCCAACGGCCATGAATACGTTGACCTTGGCATATCTGTAAAGTGGGCAACATGCAACGTTGGTGCTGATAATCCTTGGGATTATGGTGACTATTTTGCATGGGGCGATACGGAGCCGAAGAGTGATTATAGTTGGTCAACCTACAAATGGTGGGTAGATTCATATGATGATATTCAAACCAAGTATAATGCTGATGACAAAAAGAAAACGCTTGACCCCGACGACGATGCTGCCACTGCCAGCTGGCACGGAGAATGGCGCATGCCGACATATGAAGAGCAAAAGGCTCTGAGGGACAGTTGCTATTGGGAGTGGGCGACGAACTATAATGAAAAAGGAGTGTCAGGCTTCATCGTCTATAAAGTTAAATCGGACGAAGACATGGGCAAGAAAAAAGGCAAAGATAGCAGCATAACGACAGAAGCTGCGTATTCGTTCAGCGATACACACATATTCCTTCCCGCTACTGGTTATCGCTACGACACGACCCTCCTCTACTCAAGCGTGAGCGGTCACTACTGGGCGGCTTCGCGCGACGAGGGGGACCCGAGAAACGCATGGTTTTTGTACTTCGGTATGGACGACGTGAGAGACTTCCGTAACACCCGTGACGTAGGGCGCTGCGTGCGTCCGGTCCTGCCGTGAAAAAGCCCCACCCCGGCCATCAATAGTCTTTTCACCCCCTTCTAGCTCCCCCGTTCCGCGGGGGAGAGCAACCCCAGTAGGGAGGGGAACGTGAAGAATTGAAAGAAGAATTACAAAGTGTAAGTAAACTGTAAGGTTTGCTTACACTTTGTCTTTTTAGAAAGTTTCGTCTTGGGTGCGAAAATAGAGCGTTATATCATGATGAGATGTCATCAAAAACGGTGCTGAGGCACCCCTGCATCGTAATATGTATGCTTTTACATCCTAATATGTGCCTGATTACAATGTAATATGATACTTATTACACCCTAATCAGTCACTGATTACAATGCAATATGATGCAGATTAGGAGGGGTGGTGAAGCCAATAAAAAATTGTTTTACTGATTATCAGTAGGTTACGGCTGTCTGAAATTTTCGCTGTACGCAACCAACCGACAGGTTGCTTACCTGTATCGCAAGGAAACGGCGGTTGGAAAAATCAAAGTGTAAGGAAAAAGGGGAAAAAAGTAACAAAACGGTCCCCACCAGTCCCGCCCCCACCTGCTCAATAGTCTTTTCACCCCCTCCAGGCTCCCCCGTTTCGCGGGGGAGAGCAACCCCCGTGGGGGGAGGTATGAAGTTACGATTTGACTGGTAGTCTATCTGTATGGAGGAGTTTATGGCATTAACGAAGAGAGATTTTTTCACGTTAATGGCATTAATGTTATTCGTTAATGACGTTAATACCCTGCCGTAGGCTTATTAATGACATTAATGGTCTTTATTAACGGCATTAACGAAGAGAACAAAGTATATTCGCAGATGGGTTCCATTGAACGAATTTACGTTAATTCCTTCAGTGGCGTTGGAGAATTTTACGAAAAAGTTTGTGTGTTTCACCGTTAAATAAAGCACTTTCCGTTGAAAAAGTGTAAGGTTTAGCTGATTATTCCGTCGAAAAAATGTAGAATTTGTTTGCATATTCCGTTGTTTTCCAATAAAAAACATTATGAAAACTTGCGGATGACAGAAAAATACATTCATTTTGCAAATGAATATAGATAATATGAAATTATGGAAGTGAAAAAGATTTCTGCAATAGAGCGTTTCAAGACCGCACTAAGACATAAGGAGGAGGTAAATACTAAGAGTGCAAAGTTATGAAAAAGAATTTAAACTTCCAAATAAAACGCTTGATTTATTTGGAAGTCAGAAAGAAAATCAGTAAATTTGCATACAGAAATACTTTATATGACTCAAGAGAATAAAGATAGACTGTTGAAATTGCTCCAGCGACATGAGGAACTGGGCATATCTGACCAGATAGACTACGACAAGTTCTATCTGTATTCTATCATTACACATTCAACAGCCATCGAAGGCTCGACGGTGACAGAAGTGGAGGCTCAACTACTGTTTGATGAAGGTATCACCAGCAGCAAGCGTACGTTGGTGGAACAGATGATGAACCTCGACCTAAAAGCAGCTTACGACTATGGCAGGAAGTGGATCGGGCGACATGAGCCTATTACGGTTGACTGGCTCATAACGCTGGCCGGAAAAGTAATGGCACGAACAGGCAGTGAGTATCATACCATTGGCGGAGATTTCTCTGCTGCCAGAGGGGAACTTAGGAAACTGAATGTCACGGCTGGTGTTGGTGGCAGGTCGTATATGTCATATTTGAAAGTTCCGTCAAAGTTGGCTGCTTTCTGTGAGGAATTGAACAAACGACGCCAGGCGCTGGATGTCACAGATGTTGCCGCCATATATGACCTGAGTTTTTGGGCGCACTTCGAACTGGTTAGCATTCATCCGTGGGCAGATGGCAATGGGCGTACATCCCGGTTGCTGATGAACCTGTTACAATGGGAGTTTGGCGTACTGCCCACAAAGGTATTGAAAGAAGACAAGGCTGAATATATCCAAGCCTTGATAGACACCAGGGAGCAGGAAAACATTGACATATTCCTTGACCACATGGTTCGCTATCACTGCCAGCATCTTGCAGCAGACATAGAGCATTTCGTCAAGAGTATGGCAGAGGAAATGGTCGATAAAGACGCTTTGCAGAAGGAAATGGTCGATAAATGGTCGATAAAGCCATCTTTGGCAGAGAAAATGGTCGATATTTTGCAAATGATGGAAGACAAAGATACCATTACGACAGAAGAATTAATCTCTTATTTCGGTTTCACTGCTACTACCGCAAAGCGTTATCTGCGTCAACTTACTGACTTCGGCTACTTGGAAGCCCACGGAGGCAACAAGAACCGTACGTACAGTAAAAGAATTGTAAGTTAGAAAGAAAATCAGTAAATTTGCACAGGAGAAACAAAATAGGATTAAAAGGAGATATGATACCAAAACTTGTATTCGCAACCAACAATGCACACAAACTGGAGGAGGTGCGACAGATATTGGCAGGTAAATATGAAGTGCTGTCGCTGAATGACATCGACTGTCATGAGGAACTGCCGGAAACACATGAAACGCTGGAGGAAAACTCTATGGAGAAGGCGCGGTATGTGAAGGAACACTACGGCTATGACTGCTTCGCCGATGACACAGGACTTGAGGTGGATGCACTCAAGGGAAAGCCCGGAGTGTATTCAGCACGCTATGCCACAATCAGCGAGGGAGCATGGGAAGCCACGGGAGAAAGCCATGATGCCGAAGCCAACATGCAGAAACTGCTGCTGATGCTCAGCGGCACACCGCAGGAGCAGCGCACGGCGCAGTTCAAGACCGTAGTGTCGCTCATACAGGGCGACCAGGCCATGCAGTTCGTGGGCAGGGTGAAGGGCATGATAGCCACAGAGCGTCACGGCGACGAGGGTTTCGGCTACGACCCGATATTCTTCCCTTACAATGAAGACCCGGACGAGTGTCAGCCAACAACGCTGCTGCCCACCACCTTCGCAGAAATGAGCGGAGAGGAGAAGAACAGCATATCACACCGTGGCAGGGCTATGAGACGACTGGCTCAGTATCTGCAAGGATAGATAAAAGAAAAAGGCCGTAGCATAAACGTATGCTACGGCCTTTTTCTTTTTGTATGCCATCCTTTAGCCTACATAATTCACGGAAATTTATCCTTGCCTACGGCATACCACGAATTTTCATCAATTGTCATTAATTCTTGCACTCCGTAGGTGCTCAGGCACTTCGCGGAGTATTTCATAAATTTATGGTGAAATTTATGGTATTAATGACAATTTATGGTGCCTCGCAGAGAATAACATTAATTCCATGAATAATTCAGTTTAGATGTTAGCCTCAAACTTCTTCTGAAGTATCTGCTTGCTGCCGGCACCTACATGGCGGTCAACCTCCTGGCCGTCCTTGAAGAAGATAAGTGTGGGGATGTTGCGGATGCCCATCTGTGCAGCCACATCCTCTGCCTCTTCCACGTTGCACTTGCCAACGATGATCTTGCCGTCATATTCCTCTGCCAGTTGTGACACGATAGGGGAAATCATCTTGCAAGGTCCGCACCATTCGGCCCAGAAATCCACTACCAACGGCGTGCTGCCGTTTTTCAGCTCTTCGAAATTCTCGTTTGTGATAGTAACTTCCATAGTCTTTGTTGATTTATGAGTTGTGAATTATTGATTATCAGAAACCGTCAAGTTCGTAATACTCATCTTCGAGGTCGCGTGACGACTGCTTGTCATCGTCGCTGAACTCAATGATGGTGTCTCCCTCGCTGTCTCCCTTCTGTGAGGTCTTCGTCTCTGTCTCATCGATGATTTCAAAACCATCATCGGTGGCCTTGCTCTCTGGCTGGTCATCGGCGAAGTCGAATACATCCTCTTCCTGCTTCTTCACCGCCGGTTCCTCAGCCGGGATGTCGAAAGAATCCTCCTCTTGCTTCTTCACCGCCGGTTCCTCAGCCGGGATGTCGAATGAATCTTCCTCCTGCTTCTTCACCGCCGGTTCCTCAGCCGGGATGTCGAATGAATCCTCCTCTTGCTTCTTCACCGCCGGTTCCTCAACAGGGATGTCGAAAGAATCCTCCTCTTGCTTCTTCACCGTTGGCTCCTCAGCTGGGATGTCGAATGAATCTTCTTCCTGCTTCTTTACCGCAGGTTCTTCGGATGGGATGTCGAATGAATCTTCCTCCTGCTTCTTCACTGCCGGTTCTTCAGCTGGAATGTCGAATGAATCCTCCTCTTGCTTCTTCACTGCCGGTTCTTCTGCCGGGATGTCGAAAGAATCTTCCTCCTGCTTTTTCACCGTAGGTTCTTCGGATGGGATGTCGAAGGAGTCATCAGTCTTTGGTATTGCAACATCCGTGCCAACCGAGATATCGAGAGCATTCTCGTATTTCTCCTCTTCCTCCTTTCTCTTGTTAGGATCGATAGGCTTGGCACCACCTGGAGCCACTTCCTCGGTAGGCAGTATCGGCTTCACAGGGTCGGGTTCCAGTCTTACGTCGCCTTCGTTGTCACCATCTTCGCCAGTGGTGCTCTCGTATATGTCTTCCGTCTTCACGCTTACGGCATCATACAGTCCTTCCGGACGTCCCATAGGCAGTGGTGCAAAGTGTTTGACATAGAACGTGTCGTAGTCGTTGTATGAATACCTTGAGCCAATGAGCGCCAGGTTCTCCTCGCTGATTATTATGGGGCGTGCCTTGCCCATGACCTTGCGTATGCTTTCCTGTTGCAGCAGCAGGCGTGAATACTGTCGTGCCTCGTCGAAGTTGCGGAAACCATATACTATCATGTGGCGCATGCCATACGAGTCTTCTATATCGATGTCGAAATTGCGCACCATGAAACTGGTGAAGTTGTAACGTGCCAACTGGAACAGCAGTTGGTTCTGGTTTACGCTGTCGGGTGCGTATGCCATCAGGAACAGGAAGTCGGTGTTCTTTTCGTCGGTAAACGTGCGTGTGCTGTCTATTGCCTCGTTGTTCAGAGTCATGCCGCGGCGGTCCCACACGTTCGACAGGTCGAACTTCGCCCCATGCAGTTGTCTGCCGGCGCGTACTCCGTTTATTATCATGCCGGCCATCTCTGCTACGCTGCTCTGTGGATAGTCCTTGACAATCTGTTCCATAGACTTGACGCACTCATCGGCATCGCCGTCGTTGAGCTTCGTCATGCCATAGAAGAAAATGAAGCGGTCGCGGTTGTCACCCAGCGGGAAACGCTTCTCTGATACCTCTGCATTACCATACACTTCCTGGAAGCGGTCCTCCTTGAATGCCTCATAGGTGGCCCCATACAGCGAGTCCTCTATGTGTTTTCCAAATTTGGCATTCTCTGCATAATATGGATCGGTGAGCAGTATGGTGTATTTTGACTCTGCACAGTATTCCTTCAGACTGTCCACGAATGTGGCAGCTATGTCGCTTTCGCCTTTTCGTGAATGTAGGAGGAAGAGATGGTAATACACCTCGTCTTTTGGCTGGTAGTCTGTGTAGTCGTGGCGCAGTCGGTCAAACTGTTTCTCACTCAGCCTCAGGTTGTCGAGTTTGTCCTTGAATATCACCGCTGATTTCAGCAGTCCGTCTTTTATTATCTCGTGGCAGGCAGCCTTCTGCTCATCGCTGAATGGTATCTGTGCCAGATAGTATTCACGTTTGTGGGGGTCGAACTGTGCAGAGTCTGTCACTTCTTCCTCTGCCTCTTTCTTCTCTTTGACAGTTCCTAAAGAGTCCTGCGGCATCTCAGCCAGTTCACCTTCTGCGGTGTCCTCCTGTGGAGCACTTACCACGGTGCGGTTGTTGCGTTGCCAGTCATCCACGTTCTCACGTCTGCCCCATATTCGCTGGAACGTCTGTTTGCCCTGCACCACAGCCTGTGTGTTGTAGAAATACCATGCACTGTTCTGTTGTGTATTAACCCCAGTCGGTGGTGGCGGAACATTGGTGTTCTGCGGCTTTGCATTGCCGTACTGCTGCTGTCTCTTTTCCAGTTCGCTCTCCGTGTGCTTGGCCGCTTCCTTCTTCTCCTTTTCCTTCAGTGCCTTGATGACACGGTCGATGGCCTCCATGCGTTCCTTTTCCGGCATAGTGGACAGTTCGAGCAGCGAGTCCTGCAGGTATATGGCATCGGTGTATGGTACCAGTTCGTCGAGCACTTTTGAGCGTTTCGACAACTGTTCATAGTCAGGTCTTTCCTTGTCGAGCAAACCAATGGCGTTGCCGTAGCATCGCTTTGCATCACCGTATTTCTCCAACTGCCAGTAAAGGTCGCCGAGATGGAGCAGCAATACACCCTTCTCTATGCCGTTGCGTGTGGCTTTCTCGTTACCTTTCTCGTATGCGCTTATTGCATTGGCGGTATCTTTCTCTGCCAGGTATATGTTTCCCATGGCGTAATACACCTGGTCGAGGTAGTCCTTGTTGTTGTCGTTGCGTGCCATACGCTTCAGACGACTTATCATCTTCTTTGCCTGACCCTCCGCCATCACCTCGGTCATGGCAATGTGTGCATTGAATTCCAGTTCGTATGGTGGATTCTGTCTTACCACCTTTCTGAATGCGTTGTATGCCTCCTGCTTGTGTCCCTGCGCCGCCTCGATCTGTCCGAGCAGGAAGTATTCACGTGCACGCTGCTTGCGCCGCATCTCGTGCTTGATGACCTTGCGCAGGTATTTCGTTGCCTCCGGCAGGTTGTCCACGTGCAGGTAGTAGTCACACAGCGTATAGTCCCATTCCTTCTGTGCACGCCAGTCAATGCTGTCGCGCATCTGGTTGCGTATGATGTCTTCGGCATCATATATCCAGTCGCTCTCTATGTAGCATTTTGCCAGCCATGCCCTCGCCTTGCCGTATATGGACGGCTGTCCTTTGTACAGGCGTGACATATAGGAGAATGTGGCGGCAGCCTCGTCGAAGTCGCCTTTGTAGAACTGTGACCTGCCCATCAGCATCCATGCCCTCCACAGGAAAGGATTGTACTCTTTGCGTGAGAGCCACTCTATGTCGCTCTCCGTCTTGCGACGCTCCTTGTTCCATTCGGGTTTTGTCTTTATGCTGTGCAGTTGTATGGCTTTCTCCGCCTTGGTGATTGCAGTCTCGTAGTTTCCCTTGCCCAATTCGCGGCTGTTCTTGTTTGAGACCGTATAGAGCGGTATGCGTTCGGTGTAGTTGTCTTTGTTGCCGTTCTCCTTCTCCAACGAACCGCTGATGTATGCCTGTGCTCCGTTATAGTATATGTTGTAGCGTGTGTTTAGTGAATGCCAGAAACGCGACATGCTCGTGTTTTTCTTCGTTGAGCACGAAGCAAACACGAGTATGAGTGCAAACAGTATGTATGTATGTTTTCTGAACTTCACTTTGCGTTGTTTATCGCTGTGTTATATATATCAATGTGGTTTTACAGTTTCTGCCATATTTCAAAGCCTGCAGCCTTCATCTGCTTCCAGAAATCGGGATAACTCTTTGTTACCACGCCGGGGTTGTTGATGCGCAGTGTGGGGAACATTATCGCAGCCGGTGCGAATGCCATTGCCATGCGGTGGTCTTCGTATGTATCGATGACGGGTGTCTGCATGGGTTCGCAACGTGTGCCGTCCCATGACAGTGTACCCTCCACAGAGTCGTCGAGCACAAAGCCGAGTTTCTTCATTTCGTTTTTCAGTGCCGCTATGCGGTCGGTTTCCTTTATTCGCAGTGTCTGCAGACCACTGAAACGGAATGGTATTCCCATCAGTGCGGTGGTCACTACGACGGTCTGTGCAAGGTCGGGCTGACCTGTAAAGTCGAAGTCGAAGCGTGGCAGTGCGCGGTGGTGCGCTGTCAGTGTGACTGTTGAAGGTTCAAACTGTTTTGTCTTGTCAGAGAATTCTGTCTTCACTCCAAGCATACTGAATATATACCTCACCGTACTGTCGCCCTGACGGCTGCTGTCCATCAGTCCCGGCATCATCACGCGGCATGCTTCGCTGCCATATTTCTTGTTGAGCAGAGCCGTCATCTCATACCAGTAGCTGGCGGCGCTCCAGTCATTCTCGATTACAAACGAGGTGGGTGCATAGGGCTTTGCCTCTACGCGTATGGTGGAATTGTCTGTCCATTCCACCTCTGCCCCGAATTCCTTCATGGTGCACACCGTCAGGTCTATGTATGGACGTGAGAACACCGTGCCGGTCATATGCAGCGTCAGTCCGTCGGCCATGGCTGGGCCAATCATTAGTAGCGCAGAGATATATTGCGATGATACGTCGCCCGGCATCTCAAGCCAACCGCCTGAAAGCTTGCGACCCCTTATGCGTAATGGAGGAAAGCCTTCCTCTCCTACGTATTCTATGTCAGCTCCAAGGCGGCGCAGAGCATCCACCAATACACCGATAGGACGGTGGCGCATACGCTCCGTACCGGTTATGACATGCTCGCCTTCTCCCACGCACAACAGGGCGGTGGTGAAACGCATGGCCGTGCCTGCCGCCTTGATGTCAATCTCGTATGGCATGTTTGCAAGTGCAGACACCATTACGTCGGTATCGTCGCATTTGCTGAGATTGGTAGGCGTGGCACCGCTCTTTGCAAGATAGTTGATGGCGAGTGCACGGTTGCTGATGCTTTTTGATGCAGGCAGTGCTGCCGTATAGTCTATTTGCTCTGGGGCAATGATGAAATATTGCATTTTATGTTGTGTTATTATCGTTTACTTTGTATAATATACCTATATACATAAACGCATTAAAATGAAATAAATTATGAAACAGAAGTGCTAAGTGTTTCTATTTGGCTATTTTTTTGCAAATTTACAAAAAAACTTGTTTATTGTTTGTATATCTCGTTTTTTTTTAATACCTTTGCATTCGCAAATCTAAGTAGTGCGCCGTTTGTAACATAAGACAGACACTCATTTGCATCGGGATGTGGCGCAGTTGGTTAGCGTACGCGTCTGGGGGGCGTGTGGTCGCCAGTTCGAGTCTGGTCATCCCGACAAAAAAGAGCAGCCGTTTGGTTGCTCTTTTTGTTTTTTATTCTGCAAACTCAACCACGCGTGAGCCGTCGGGCTGTGGCGTGATGGTTATCTTTATCATGTCGTCGGGCAGTTCTTCCTCTACTATCTCCGGCCATTCCATAAAGCATTTGTATCCGGAATAGAAGTATTCGTCGGCACCCATGTCCATGAGTTCTTCCTGACGTTTTATACGGTAGAAATCAAAGTGATACACGGGGTCGCCGGTGCCGTCGGTATATTCGTTGACGATGGCGAAGGTGGGCGAGGTTATAACGTCCTTCACGCCAAGTTCCTCGCATATAGCCTTTATGAATGTTGTCTTGCCTGCACCCATTGGGGCATAGAATGCGTAGCATGTGCCTTTGCCTTCGATGGCAGTGAGAAATTCTCGTGCAGCTTCGTGCAGGTGGTCTGTATCTGGTATTATTATCTTTTTCATGACTATCAATGTGTTATGGTTGGTTGTCACCTTTTCCTTCCCTTCATCGAAATCAGTGGTATTATCATTTCTTCCATAGATATGCCGCCATGCTGGTATGTGTCTTTATAATACTGCACATAGTGGCTGTAGTTGTTGGGGTATGCGAAGAATGAATTGCCTGTGGCAAAGACGTATGACGAGGAAATACCCACTGATGGAAGTTTCAGTGATTTCGGATTGTCTGTTTCATATACATCTTTTGACTGGCATGTCAGTTTCCTGCCGGTCTTATAGCGCAGGTTGGTATTGGTATTCTTGTCGCCGACTATCTTGACGGGCTTGTCGCATCTGATAGAGCCGTGGTCGGTGGTGATGACTATGCGGTAGTCGGTGGCGGCAAGTCGCTTTAATAATTCGCCCATAACGCTGTGGCGCACCCATGACAGTGAGATGCTGCGGTATGCTGCCTCGTTGTTGGCGAGTTCGCGCACCATCTTTGATTCGGTACGTGCATGTGACAGCATGTCAATGAAGTTTATCACAACCACGTTGAGGTTGTAGGCCTTCAGAGAGTTGAACTGGTTCAGCAGTCGTTCCGCACCCTGTGAGTCGTTGAGTTTATGGTATGAGAATGTTTCCTTGCGCCTGTATCGTTCAAGCAGCGTCTGTATTAGCGGTGCCTCATTGATGTTCTTGCCTTCCTCTGACTCCTCGTCCACCCATAGCTCGGGGAACATCTTCGCTATCTGTTCCGGCATCAAACCGGAGAAGATGGCATTGCGGGCATACATTGTGGCAGTGGGGAGAATGCTGCAGTATAGTCTTTCGTCTATGTCGAACATGTCGCCTATCTCCTCTGCGAGCACGCGCCATTGGTCATATCGGAAGTTGTCTATGACTATCATGAACACCTTTTCCCCCTGGCTGAGCATAGGGAATACGTAGTCGGGCATGATACGGTCAGACATTAGCGGCTTGTCACCGGTCATCCAGTCTTGGTAGTTTTTCTTGATGAACTTTGCAAAGTCGTTGTTTGCCTCCTCTTTCTGCATCTGCAGCATGTCGGTCATTGAACTGTTAGCTTCGCTGAGTTCTATCTCCCACCTGACGAGTCGGCGATATACCTCACACCAGTCGTCGAATGTATTGCTTTGTGTTATCTGTGCAGATATGTCCATGAACTGCTGCTGATAGCCTTGCTGTGCCACTTCGGTGACTATCTCACGTTGGTGTACGTGCTTCTTCAGCGCAAGCAGTATCTGCATTGGGTTGACAGGCTTGATGAGGTAGTCGGCAATCTTTGAGCCTATAGCCTGATCCATGATGTCCTCTTCTTCGCTTTTTGTCACCATGACGACAGGAGTCTGCGGCTGAATATCCTTGATGCGCTGCAGGGTTTCCAGTCCGTTGAGTCCGGGCATCATCTCGTCGAGCAATACGAGGTCGAATGTCTGCCCCTGGCACTGCTCTATGGCGTCAAGGCCGTTGCTGGCAACGGTGACGTCGTAACCCTTTTTTTCGAGGAACATTATGTGGGCTCGCAGATGTTCTATCTCATCGTCAACCCATAGGATACTGTAATTCATAATCAACCTTTACCCTTCAACACTTCTCTCTCTATTCCCTTTCCAGTTTTACTCCCACATTCATGATGCCAGGCATCTGCTCGCGCGTCATGTTGTGCTTGACGGCGATGCGTACCGAATCGCCGGGGCCCAGCCATTGCTTGAACAAAGGAACCTCGTAGGTGTGGAATGTAATGCCTGTGCCTTCCTGTGTTCCGTCTTTGTTTACTATCTCCACCCTCACGCTTCTCTTTTTCTTAGTCCCCTTTGGCATATTGGTCTGTTCCACTATGAGCGAGAGGAAACGATAAGGAAAGTCAGGGTGTGTGCGCAGGCATATATATGAGGTGTAGTCACCATAGCGTCGTATGGTGTCAACCGTGAATGTCAAGGTGTCGCAGTTCTGCCATCCCTCGTCGCTTATCTGTTCGTAGTGATGGTAGGCAGTGTCAGCGGTGTTGCACGATGACAGCAGGAATATCAGTGAACAATATAGGAAAATGATGTGTTTCACTCTTTTTCTTTTTTCGTCTCTTGGTTGTTGGCCTTGGCTTCCTTTGACTTGTTTTTCTTTTTCTTCTTTTTCTTCTTCAGTTTACTGTCGAAGCGTGTCAAGTCAGAATCGTCAAGCATGTCGCGTGGCCTTTCTGGCTCTTTCTGCTTGCCGTCAGACTGCAGCGACAGAGGTTTCTTGCCCTCTTTGTTCATAGCCAGTACCTCGCATGCTCTCTCTGCAGTGATTGTTTCAAGGTTTACGGGCTTGCGCTTGTCGGTGGAGTATGTTATGATTCCTGCCAGGTAGTCGTGTTTGAAATGGTAGTAGTCGGCATCCTGTGTCTGCAGTATCTCGTCGCGTGGAGGGAAATCCTTTGCTGCATCCATGTAGCAGTCCACCTCGTAGTTGAGGCAGCATTTCAGTTTGGCACACATGCCGGCAAGTTTTTGTGGGTTGGGCGATATATCCTGCAGTCGTGCTGCAGTGGTGCCGACACTTGAGAATGATTTCATCCATGTGGCGCAGCACAGTTCGCGTCCGCATGGACCTGTACCGCCTATGCGTCCTGCCTCTTGGCGTGCGCCTATCTGCTTCATCTCGATGCGGACATGGAACGTGTCGGCCAAAACCTTGATGAGCTGACGGAAGTCCACGCGCTCGTCGGCGATGTAGTAGAATATGGCTTTGTTGCCGTCACCCTGATATTCCACGTCGCCTATCTTCATGTCGAGCCCCAGGTCTTTCGCTATCTGGCGGCTTTGTATCATGGTTGCTTCCTCGCGGCTCTTGGCCTCGTAGTAACGCTCCATGTCGCTCTCCTTGGCAAGGCGGTAGATGTTCTTTATGTCGTCTGCCGACTTTAGGTTGGCTTTCTTTATCTGGAGTGTCACCAGTCTGCCCGTCAGCGACACCACGCCGATGTCGTGTCCGGGGCTTGATTCCACTGCCACCCAGTCGCCTTTCTTGAGGTTGAGCCCATTGACATTGTGGTAATAACCTTTTCGTGTGTTCTTGAACTGCACCTCCACGAGGTCAGTGCTCTCGGCATTGCCAGGTACGTCGGCAAGCCAGTCGTATGTGTTGAGCTGATGGTCGCTCCTTGATACACCGCAGGCTGCCAAACCGCGTGAGCACATGGGGCCGAGTGTAAACTTCATCTGGCTCCATGGCGACTGTTCTGTCGTGGCATTCTGCTCCGTTGCAGGCTTCTGGTCGTTCACAGGCGACAGCTCTTCCTGTTTCTGGGGTTGTTCTTTTATATCTTCCATTACAGATAATGTTCTAATATGTTACTAATATATGATTGTTCACTAAGTGGTGTGTAACAGCACTGCCACCTGCATTGTGATGTCGAAAAATACTATCTTCGGGTTGGCGTTTTGTCCGATGTCGCGTAGTGCACGCTGGAAAACCTCTTGAAATCCTATTATGTTGCCTTCGTTGACGAAACGCGCGAATTTCTGACAGAATTGCTCTTCGTCCTGTGTCATGTATGACAATTCCTGTATATGGAAATTATACATGAAGGCTTCTCTGAACATACGCAGGAAATACGTCATCATGCGTTTCTGCTGTTCGCGCCCTAATGTCGCCACGCTTTCGCTCCATCGTTTGAGGTCGTGCACGTCTCTCATGTACGCTTTTCGCATCAGGGTGACGAAATAATCGAAAAAGAGGTGGTTCTCGTTGCCTGCGTTAAGTTCCTCAAGTGCTTTGAGCCAGTTGCCTCCTGCCATCCTCGTGATGAGCGTTGCATCGCTGCTTTCCAACCCTCGCCGTTCCATGAGAGCCTTCATGAGGTCTTCGTCGTCTATGCGCTTCATGTCATACCGTTGAACGCGTGAGCGGATGGTGTCTATCAGCTGCTCCGGTTCGCGGCACACCATGATGAACAGAGTCATTGGCGCAGGTTCCTCAATGAGTTTCAGAATCTTGTTGGCACATTCCTGATTCATCTTCTCTGGTAGCCATATAATGCATATCTTCCAGCCACCTTGGTTCGACTTCACCATCATGCGCTTGATTAGTTCGCTGGCTTCGCCCACGGTTATCAGAGGCTGCTGGTTTTCTGCTCCCATCTTCTCCATCCATTGAGCAAGATTGAAATAAGGTCCGTCTTTCAGCAGTTCCCTCCACTGTTCTATGAAGTCGTCGCTGATGGGTTTGTATTCGGAATTCCACTTCTTCAGTTTTATCGTGGGGAAGGTGAAATGCAAGTCGGGATGCTCAGTGCCGCGCACCTTGTACGTGCCCTTGTCGAGTATGTATGTGGCGAGTGCTATGGCCATTGCCATTTTTCCGCAACCATCAGGACCGCACAACATCAATGCATGGGGCAGGCGGTTCTCGTCAACCAGTGTGCGCAACCGTTCCTGCATGTCGTGCTGTCCTATGATTTCGTCAAATGTCATCTCGTCAAGTGTTTTGAAGATACAAAGTTAAGGAAAAGTTTTGAGACTGCCAAACTTTTATGCTTTTTTATTATCTCCTTGTAAACAGTTGCTGTTATAGCTACGATTGCGCAACGTAAATCAATATGTGCGTATTTTTGCGTGTTAAAAAATGTTTAATTGTTGCAAATAAGAAATATAATGTGTAAATTTGCAGAAATAAGAACAAGTAAAACAACAAGTACCATGAGAAAGTTTGATATTAAAGCTATTAAAGAGAGCGCTCTTACCAGTAATGTCTATGGCAATATTGCCATTGTGACAGATTTCGGTAAGCTGCTTACCACCGAGTCAAAGACATGGCTGCTGGATGGATTCTTTATCGGTTTCGTCAGCAAAGGCGAGGCCCAGTTTATGGTTGACAAGCACACCTATGATTTGAAGGAAGGCACTCTGTTTGCTTGTTATCCGCGTAACATTCTCGAGAAATACACTGTTTCTCCAGACATAAAGGCACAGGCAGTCTTCGTGTCGGCAGATCATGCAGGTATCTTCGCAGACAAAATCAGCATTGACTGGACAATTCGCCTGATGGCGCTCAACCATGAGGTTGTAAGTGTCAGAAGCGAAGAGCTGGAACGCTTGGAAAACTACATGAAAGTATTGTCGAGCAGACTGGTAAGCGAGGAGTCGGAACACAAGGCAGACTGCATTGAGAACATTCTGATGGCATTGCTCTACGATATGCTTGACATACGTAAGCGTGCACACAAGGGTGAAGTGATAGCCGAGAGGAAATACAGTTCTTCAGAGAATTTCTTCCTTAGGTTCATCAAGATGCTGAGTGACAAGTCAAGGCCGTTCCAGAATGTTAACGAGTATGCCGCAGAACTGGGTATTACCTCAAAGTATTTCTCGACAATATGTCGTGAGATTACGGGTAAGACTGCAAGCACAATCATCAATGAGGAGATTATCCGTTCTTCAAAGATATTGTTGCAGGACCGTACGCTGAGCATTAAGCAGGTGTCAGACAAACTGAATTTTGCAAACCAAAGTCATTTTGCAAATTTCTTCCACCGCTATGCTGGCGTGTCGCCACAGCAGTACCGCAAGGAGCTCGTATGAGTTTGTTGCGAGGCTGAGAAAAGGAATGACTGAGGAATCAGCGTAATGTCATGTCAATACCAGATGTTGGTACTGACTGTACCAAGTACTGGTACCGGTTCTACCAAGTGTTGGTATTAATGATACCAAACGTTGGTATTGGTAACAAGAGACGTAAAGGAAATGAAATCCGAGATGCTCTGATAAATAAATTGAAGGATTGAAGAAATGCCTTAGGGCTCTTCAAACCTTCAATCTATTTTTGGTCACGGTTGCAGGTTGCCTGCAGTTCCGGGTATCTTGTTTGCTCTGGAGCGTCAATCCTCCAGTAGTGACATGACTTTCTGCTTCAAGATGCGTTTCGCTTTCTTCGCTGGTATGTATGCCGACGGCATTCCTATGGCATAAGGGCCAATCTCGTATGCGGTGTAATTGATGACCACGGTGTCTCCATGCAACCAAGGGTCAAGACTGGGCGCTGGTGGGTCACTGCCTTCTGGGAGGTTGCAATACTCTGCTACGTTTTCAATGATGTCCTGGTCGAGGTATTCAGAGATGAATGGGCGCACTAGCTCTTTGTTGGTAAAGAAATCGTTCCACGTCATGGCGTGCCCATTGCTTTTCATGAATGTTATGCCGTAGTTCCATGGCATTCCGTGTGCACCGCCTCGATAGTCATAGCCACTGAAAATCAGTGATACGTAATGTGGCGTTATGGTGTCAATGTTGATTTCGTAATCTATCTCCCATGGGTGCTCCCGAGCCCATTCGTCATCTTCGGTGATTTCCTCCCTTTGCTTTGAGAAATATCTCTTGGCGGCCTTGGCGAAGACCTTGCGCATGTCCATGGTGACATCATAATTGAGCAACTGGCATATATGCCTGCGTATGCTGTCGCCAACGACAGACCCTGCGGCAGGGATGCGCAGCTTCACATCGTAGATGCTGTATTCCTTGGCTATCTTGACGCTGTCCCTGAAGTGTATGACTTCTATCTGTAGTTCAGATTTAGGCTGTTCCGCAATGACGGAATCTGTTTGCAGGGAGTCTTGTCCAGGTGTTTCAGTGTCGTCGGTCTTTGATTTGTTACTGCATGCAACGACAAGTACTGCGGTTGCGCAGGTAATTAGTAGGTGTAGTTTCATATTCTTAATGTTGTGATGATAATTAGGGTATTTTTTGCAATTGTAATGCAAAAATACTAATTTACATTGAAACTACAAAACGTTTGCTGCATTTTTTTTCAATGAGAGTATACATTTTTGTAATATCCGTGAAACATTTTGTGCAGTATAATGCCATAAATAGTCGTTAGACTACATATTTGAAACATAAAAGGACAAGATAGCGAAAATTTATTTATAATTTTGTATCGATAAAATAGAATTGTATAGATAAAAACCAAAACAATATGACAAGAAAACATTTTATGATGTTTGCAGCCACTGCGCTGATGACTTTTCAGGTTTCTGCGCAGGGGTACACAAAAACAGACAAAGGTATCACAGTAAGGGTGTCAGGAACAACGACGGGTGTGAAAGACTTCAGTGTCGCGCCGAAGTTGGTGCGCATTGATGTGCTTGGTGACGGTATTGTTCATGTATCTGCGACGGCGGAAGAAAAATTTGCAGACTGGCAGAGCCTCGTCATAGTACCGCAGAAAAGCTATGAAAACTATACCGTGAAGGAAGATGGCGGCATGGTGACGTTGACAACGCCTAAAATCAATGCTCATGTGCTCAAAACGACAGGTGAGGTATGGTTTACCGATCATAAGGGACATGCCATACTGAAGGAGGTGCAGGGCGGCGGCAAGGGCTTCCGTCCATATACCTGTACGCAGATACATGCCGACGGTACACCTGAGACATACCACGGCTGGAGCACCCGCACGGTGTTCGAGAACATCCATCCCAATGAGGCTATCTATGGTTTGGGGCAGCATCAGGCCGACGAATGGAACTACAAGGGCAGGAACGAGGAACTTTTCCAGTACAACACGAAGGTGAGCATACCGTTCTTCGTGAGTTCGGAGGGCTATGGCGTGCTGTTCGACAACTATTCGCTGTCACGCTTCGGCAATCCGTTGGACTATAGTCAGCTGAACCATGTGTTTACCCTGCACGACAAAGACGGAGCGGTGGGCGCACTGACAGGTACTTATACCGCACCTGGTCAGGAAACGCTCATACGGCGTGAGGACAGCATATATTTTGAAAACCTCAAGTCGGCAAAGAACCTTCCGAAATTCAATCTTGCAAATGCCACGGTGGTTTACGAGGGAACGATAACGCCACGCATGACGGGCGAATACCGTTTCTCACACTATTACAGCGGTTATCAGAAGATTTTCATCAACGGCAAGTCTGTATATACGGAAGACCTGACAGGTTCGGGCAACGATGCACAGGAAATATGGCGCACGGCGTGGAACCCGAACGCACGCAAGTTTGCCGTAAAGATGGAGGCCGGCAAGACATATACCATACGCATAGAATGGAAGCCCGACGGCGGCGAGGCATACTGCGGACTGCGTGCGCTTGAACCCGTCAGTGACGAGGAGCAGCAGCGCATTTCCATGTTCAGCGAGATGGCGCAGCAGTTGGACTACTATGTGATTAGCGGAACACGTACTGATGACGTTATAGCAGGTTACCGCCAACTTACGGGCAAGGCACAGATAATGCCGCAGTGGCTGCTGGGCTACTGGCAGAGTCGTGAGCGATACAAGACGCAGGATGAGATAGTGGATGCGCTGCGAGGCTTCCGTCAGCGCCACCTGCCAATAGACAATATCGTGATGGACTGGAACTACTGGACACCAGACTCATGGGGTGCATTCACCTTCGATCCCTCGCGTTTCTCCAATCCGAAGGCAATGATTGACAGTATCCACGGCATGAACGCCAAGATAATGATATCATGCTGGCCGAAATACTACCTCACCGTTGACAACTACAAGGAACTCAATGACCGCGGCATGATATACCAGCAAAGCGTGAAAGACAGCCTGTATGACTGGCTGGGATATAAATACGCTTTCTATGATGCATACGACAAGGATGCCCGAAAGATATTCTGGCGCCAGCTGTATGAGAAACTCGGCACCATAGGCATGGATGCCTGGTGGATGGATGCCTCGGAGCCAAACGTGCGCGACTGCACCGACATGGAGTATCGCAAACTGTTGTGCGGACCTACGGCATACGGTTCGAGCGACGAGTATTTCAATGCTTACTCTATCGTGAATGCAGAGGCTATCTACGACGGTCAGCGTGCATACGAGACCGCTGTAGAGAAACAAGGCATCAAGGCTGATGATAGCAAGCGCCTGCAGAGTGCCACATCATGGAACGAATACGGATACGGCAATCAGTTCTCGCCAGAGAATAAGCGTGTGTTCCTGCTGACGCGCAACGGCTTTGCATCAGAACAGCGATACAGCACCGCCACATGGTCGGGCGACATAGGCACACGTTGGGAGGACATGAAGGCGCAGATTACCGCCGGACTGAATTTCTCTATCTCCGGTGTGCCGTACTGGAGCCAGGACATCGGTGGATTCTCTGTAGAGACACGCTACTTCAAGGCACAGGAAGCATTCGACCATCAGGGCGTGGAGAATGATGACATGAAGGAATGGCGCGAGCTCAATGTGCGCTGGCACCAAATGGGAATGTTTGCCCCGATGTACCGTGTACACGGACAGTATCCTTTCCGCGAACCCTGGAATATAGCCCCAGAGGGACATCCTGCATACGAAGTGATAAGGCAGTGCCTCGACATGCGTTACAGGCTCATGCCATACATCTATTCTCTTGCTGCGGCAGTACACTTTGATGACTATACCATCATGCGTCCGCTCGCAATGGACTTTGCCCATGACAAGGATGCGCTCAATATCCCGTATCAGTTTATGTTCGGCCCCGCCATCATGGTCAACCCTATATATAAATATGGTGAGCGCCAGCGTGAGGTGTATATGCCGAAGGGCTCTGTGTGGTACGATCTCTATACCGGCGGCGTAGTCAGTCAGGGCGGCGAGACAAAGACACTGGCTGCTCCATACGAGCGCATACCGTTGCTTGTGCGCGGCGGCAGCATCATTCCGCTCGGTCCGCAGATGGAATATACACAGGAGAAACAAGCCGAAAACATCCGCATCTTCGTGTATGAAGGAGCCGACGGTGAGTTCAACCTATATGAAGACGAAGGCACGAACTATGGTTACGAGGCCGGACGTTACGCCAACATACAGCTGTGCTACGACGACACACACAAGACACTGACCATCGGTGACCGTCAGGGTAGTTTCCCAGGCATGCTGCAAAAACGTACCTTCACCGTGGTATTCTGCGGCAAGCAGTCGCCAAAGGGTTACGACCCGGAGGCAAACGGCATCGTGGTGAAGTATAACGGAAAGAAGAAAGTGGTGAAACTCTAATGGAACAATGAACTGCAGTATGAGGAAAACCGTTGCGACACTGCTTTTATCGCTATTCATTCCAGCGATGACCACTATGGCACAGGATACCGGACGTGAGCTTTTCACCAACGATTGGCGCTTTCATCTTGAGGGGGAGGCGGAGCAGTCCGTAACCTTGCCGCACGACTGGGCTATATATGGCGATTTCAGCAAAGACAACCCTTCGGGAACTGGCGGTGGTGCACTGCCAGGAGGCATAGGATGGTATTCCAAGAAATTCTTTGTCGATAAGGGCGACAAGGGTAAGGCTGTGCGCATCACATTCGACGGTGCATACATGAACGCCACCGTGTGGATAAACGGCAAGGAGCTCGGCACACGCCCATACGGATATATCTCGTTCACATACGACCTTACTCCATATCTGAAGTACGGCAAGGACAACGAGATAAAGGTTCGCGTTGACAACTCCGACCAACCTAACTCACGCTGGTATTCTGGATGTGGCATATACCGTAACGTGTGGCTTACAAAGACCAATGCCATACACGTAGCACAGGACGGCACATATATCACCACGCCAGTGGTAAGCAAGGAGAGTGCTACAGTAAACATTGCCGTTGATGTGGTCAATCCTAAAAATGATGACATCACCATAAGGAATTCTGTTTATGATGCCACAGGCAAGGAGATAGCAAGCGGTTCTTCATTGCTCAACGTGCAGTCTCCGCATCTGTGGAGCACGCGGTCTCCTTATCTATATACTGCTGTCACAAGGATATACAATGCGAAGAATGAACTGCTCGATGAATACAGCACACGCTTCGGCATACGTGACATAAAGTTTACTTCAGAGGGATGCTTCGTCAATGGCGAGCATATACAGATACAGGGTGTCTGCAACCATCATGACCTCGGTTGCCTTGGTGCTGCCGTCAACCGTCGTGCCATTGAACGCCAGTTGGAGATACTGAAGGCTGCAGGATTCAATGGCATCAGGTGCAGCCACAACCCACCGGCACCTGAATTGCTTGACCTGTGTGACGAGATGGGTTTCATCGTCATGGATGAGGCTTTCGACATGTGGCGTAAGAAAAAGACAGCATGCGACTATGCACGTTTCTTCAACGAGTGGCATGAGCGCGACCTCACAGATTTCATTCGCCGTGACCGCAACCATCCATGCGTGGCTATCTGGAGCATAGGCAACGAGGTACTGGAGCAGTGGAGCGATGCCAATGCCGACACGCTGTCGCTCGAAGAAGCCAACCTCATTCTCAATTTCGGTCATTCCAAGGAAATGCTTGCAAAAGAGAACGGCACTATGTCCGTCAACTCGCTGTTATGCAAGAAACTTGCTGACTTCGTACGAGAACTTGATTCTACTCGTCCCATTACGTCAGGATGCAACGAGCCTGACAAGAACAACCATCTGTTTAAGGCAGATGCCCTCGATGTCATAGGTTACAACTACCACAATCAGAACATACCCGATGTAAAGCAGAATTTCCCCGGTATGCCGTTCATCATCACGGAATCCAACTCGTCGCTGATGACTCGTGGCTACTATCGTCAAAAGAGTGATTCCATGTATATATGGCCGGTTCGGTGGGACATACCTTTCTATGACGAGACTTTCTCCTGCTCAAGTTATGACAACTGCCATGTGCCATGGGGCAACACCGAAGCCGAGAACCTTGCACTGATGCGCAAATACCCGTGGATATGCGGACAATTTGTTTGGACGGGCTTCGACTATATCGGTGAGCCGACGCCATACGGATGGCCGGCACGCTCCAGTTATTTCGGCATCGTTGACCTTGCCGGTTTCCCGAAGGATGTGTATTACCTGTATCAAAGTCAGCTGACCGACACGCCTGTTCTGCACGTCTTCCCACACTGGAATTTCGGCAGTGAGACATACGCCGGTGAAGGCATAGAACCCAGTCGCATGTCTGATGACGGATATGTTGACGTATGGGCGTATTACAACCAGGCAGACAGCGTGGAACTCTACCTTAACGGCAAACCGCTGAACGGTTCTTTGCTGACAGCTGCCAACGCATCACCTGTTTGCTGGCGCGTAAAGTATGAGCCGGGCGAACTCCTTGCCGTAGCACGCAAGAACGGCAACGTCGTGCGCTCGCAGATTATCCGCACCGCCGGCAAGCCTGCTACAGTGCGACTCACCCCCGACCGCAGCGTCATCACTGCCGACGGACGTGATTTGTCATTCATCACCGTTGAGGTGGTTGACAAGGATGGTAACCTGTGTCCCAATGCCTCAAACCTGATAAACTTCAATGTCGAAGGTGCAGCCTTCATTGCTGGCGTTGATAACGGTTCACCCATATCCATGGAACGTTTTAAGGACAACAAGCGCCGTGCCTTCTATGGCAAGTGCCTCCTCGTAGTACAGAACAACGGCAAGGATGGCACAGTAACAATAACCGCCCAGAGTAATGGGCTTACGAATGCTACCACTACATTATATTGCAAATAAGAAGAAGCCGGAGGACCTTTTATAAGGCCTCCGGCTTTGTTTATACATGAACTAACATCTCCCCCCTTATTCTTTCGTAAGTTGTTTTACAGGGAATGTGAAGTATGTCTTGGGGAAAGGTTCGTTGCGCAGTGTAAAGTGCCACCACTCGCTGCTGATAGGTTTGAAACCGTGACGCATCATGGCGGCGCGGAGAATCATGCGGTTCTGGAACTGCTCAGCGGTAATGCTGCGATTGGAAGGTGACTTGCTGTTGTTTCCATCGTATTTGCCGGTGGCTGGGTTGCCGCAGAACCCCGGGTGGCTCTCAGGGCCGAACCAGTCGAAGGTGCCGCCCATGTCAAGTTCCTTTTCCGTGGTCATGTCAAATAGCGTGAGGTCAACGGTGGAACCGCGTGTGTGACCGCTCTTTGCCGCTATGTAGTTCTGTTCAAACAGTACTCCTTTGTGCAGGTCGGGGTAGAAGTATTGTTTCATGCGTGTGTCGTCGATATTGCTTGCCCAGCGCACGAAGTGGTCAACGGCGCATTGTGGGCGGTAAGCATCATATATCTTCAGACGATAGCCCAGGGCCATAACATCGTCGCTGACGGCTTTCAGGCTGTCGGCTGCTTCGCGTGTCAGCAGTGCTGTGGGTTCTTTATAACCATCGATGCGTTCGCCTACGAAATTGTATGTGCTGAAATATCGTATCTCCAGTATGGCATCGGGAACGATGTCGGTGATATTTACGAACTGCGATGGGTCGTCAGGGCGTGGCTGTCCAAACGCCATGACATTGCAGATGACTATGGCAGCAAACAGTGTCCATAATCTTGTGCTATTCTTCTTTTTCATAATCGGGTGTGATTCGTTTCTATATCTCTTTTGTTGCCTCTTCGAGCCATCTGCGGTCTGCATCGTCGGTAAGCAGCGGCATCAATGCCTCGCGAACATGTGCATGATATTCGTTGAGCCACAGACGTTCCTCTGCGGTCATCAGTGAGAGATCAAGCGGTGTAGTGTCGATGGGACAGAGGGTTAAAGGAGTAAGATGTAATGCACAATGCATAATGCACAATGCACAGTTACCATGCGGATTCACTTTTCGTGCGCAGCCAATTGTGCATTGTGCATTATGCATTGTGCATTGCGCAACCATCATCATGTTCTCTGTTCTCACTCCAAACTTTCCTTCTATATATACGCCAGGCTCGTTGGTTACTGTCATGCCGGGGCGCAGTGGTGTGGGACACCAGTTTTGTCTGATGCCCTGCGGTCCTTCATGCACGCACAGTCTCCATCCTACGCCGTGACCGGTGCCGTGCATGTAGTGCAGTCCGCCGCGCCACATCACGGAGCGTGCCACACTGTCGAGTAGTGTGCCGTTGGTGCCTTCGGGAAACGGTGTTGTCGCAAGTGCAATGTGTGCCTTCAGTACATAGGTGTAGGCATGGCGCATCTCATCGGTGACCGGCCCAAGGGCTATGGTGCGTGTGATGTCGGTGGTACCGCAGGTGTATTGCGCTCCGCTGTCAACGAGCAGCAGTCCTTCTGGTTTTAACGTGGCATTGCTCTCTGGCGATGCGGTGTAGTGTACTATTGCTCCGTGCTCATTGTAGCCGCTGATGGTGGAGAAAGAAAGGCCGCAAAACTCCTTTGCTTCGCGGCGCAGTTGCTCCAGTTTGTCGCTGACGCTTATTTCTGTCTGACCTCCAGCCTCTACGGCAGGCTTCAGCCACCTGAGCCACTTTACCATTGCCACACCGTCGAGAAGCATAGACTGGCGGAATCCTTCCGTCTCGCCTTCATCCTTCACGGCCTTCATCTCAAGTATCGGCGAAGGCACGTTTACGGCATGCTTAATGCTCTGATATATGGTGTAGCTGGTGGTCTGACTGTCGCACAGTGTGCGTACATCCTGTTGTTTTATATATGGAAGGAACTCATTGTAACGTCTTACTGTAACGCCCTTGCCCTGTATGGCCTTCTGTGCTTCGTTGGTCAGTGTGCCGTTGCAAAATAGTATGGCCTCGTCAGCAGTGACATATAGGAAAGAAATGAACACGGGTGTCATCGGTATATCATCGCCGCGCAGGTTCAGTACCCACGCAATGCTCATCAAGTCTGTCACCACGTATGCCTCGGCAAGATGCTCGTGCATTGCCTTGCGTATGCGGTGTAGTTTCGTCGGCGTGTCTGTAATTCCACTGTTCGTTACTGGGTATATCTCTGATGCAGGTAGCGCCGGTCTGTCTGGCCATATCATGCGCATGGCATCGTAGTTGGTGCGCATGGTCACTCCTATGCGATTGAGTTCCTGCTGCATCTCTGTCACCTTGTCGTATGGCATCAGCATGCCGTCCACAGCCACGCATGTACCACCAGCGGCCGACATTTTCCTCAACAGCCACTCTGTGATGCTCGGTGTGCCCTCCAATCCTTCCTTCATCATTTGGTATTCCGTGCCGCAGAGTTCCTTTTCTGCTTGCAGGAAGTATCGCGAGTCAGTCCACAGTGCTGCCTCTTTCTGTGTTATCACTGCGGTGCCAGCCGAGCCAGTGAACCCACTGACATATCGCCGTGCCTGCCAGTGCCCTGCCACGTGTTCGCTGCCGTGCGGGTCGCTGGTAGGAAAGATAATTGCATCGATGCCCTCTGCGTTCATCTCATGGCGCAGGCGGCTAAGTATATCTTCAATCATAGTATTGCTCATTCAAATATTCTGCTCTTCCGAATTATACTTGACATGATATTGCATTGCAAAATTACGAACTTTTTCTAATCCGACAAAACTTTTCTTTTTGAAAATTTGCATGTTTCGTTTCTTTTGCTTACTTTTGTGTGATTATGTAGAACCCAATAGACGCATATTATGCATACAGGTAAACAGCAACGAATCATTTTTTTTGACTATCTCCGCATTTTCTCCATATTGGCAATGATAATGCTACATGTGTCTGCAGGTGGTGTGATGGATTATCCTGTCGGCTCTGTGGAATGGGAAATATGCAATGTGTACGACAGCATGGTGAGGTGGTGCGTACCTGTATTTGTAATGATTAGTGGAGCCTTGTTTCTGGGCCGTGATGTTTCAATGCGGAATGTTTACAAGAAGAACATCTTGAGGTTAGCTGTTGCTTATGTGGTATGGTGTGTCGTTTATTATGTGTCAGATTCAAGTAATGACATAATACCATGTCTAAAAGATATTGTGTGCCATCCCTCAACGCTTATTTATGTATTGAGTGGAAGGAAATTTCATTTGTGGTTCATACCGATGCTGATAGGCTTATATATGTCAATACCAATATTGAAATCAATAGCACAAAACACTTCAGCCAGAAAGCATTTCGTTTGTCTGTCATTGTTTTTTATGTTTGTCGTAACTTTTGTGTCAGTCTTAGTCAATGCGGTTTCGTTAAGTGAAGAAACATTATCCTTGATACATCTTAGAACCCTTATTGATGGAACGATTGTCAAAATACAGCCAGAAGTATTGGCATGTTATGCTTGTTATTTCATTCTGGGCTATTATCTCAATCAGTGTATGATTATAAATAAACGCAGAATGATAGTCTATTTGTTAGGAATCATGGGATATGTCATGACCGTTTATTTCACGCGGAAATATTCGTTATGTACAAGTACTTTGACAGAACAGTTTTATGAATACAATACCATTAACGTGTGTTTCCTCTCCATGGCCATATTCGTTTTTTTCAAATACAGTTCTTTCAGTTATAACAAATTCTATAGAAAAGTTATCGTCAAGTTGTCGAACTACAGTTTTGGGGCGTATCTCATACATATTTTGTGGTTGGAGTTTCTGAGAAGCGTCCATATAGATGCATTACACTTCTCCCCATCGTATGCCGTCCCAGTAGTTACTATTGTCATAGCTGTACTGTCATACGCATCGTCTGCCATACTCAATCAGATACCCATAATAAAAAAGTATGTAGTATAAAGCGAATCTTTTGTCCTTTTTACTCTACTATCACTCCTGAAAAAATATTGTTCGATTTCTCCACTGTTTAGAAAACTCATTTTAAGGGGTGTTGAAATAGGGTGGTGGACAAACATCCCACAAAAGGGGTACGATGCAACAGAGGGGCCTTGAAACGCTTTTTTCAATTCATAATGCAAAATGCACAATGCACAATTATGTCATACAAAACAAAAAATGCGAGTTGTCCGTAATAATCGTGCATTGTGCATTATGCATTGTGCATTAATCAACGCCTTTTTATGTTGTAAAAGCATTGATTTTAGGGTGCAATAGCTATCAGATAGTGCAGTAATATGATAGCTTTTACTATGCAATATGATAGCTTTTACACCGCGTTAAGAAAACTTTACATTTTTAACATTTGCCGAAATGTCGGTTTTTCGGTGGGAAGCCGTTTTGGATTTTAAACCTTGTTTTTTATTCCGAAAGCAGTTTTTTGTATTTATCTTTGTGATAACGAAAAAAAAATCGTAACTTTGCATTTTGCAGGGAAATGAATGTATAAATAAAAAAGAACATAACGACAACTAACTAATACATTAAAGACTGACTATGAGAAAGACATTACACACACTGATGCTTGTGCTTGCAGGACTGTTTTGTTCTATGCAGGCTATGGGCGCAGTGACTATCCAAGACACTAAGGGATGGTTCGAAAGCGGATATGTGACATGGGCTCGCGAGGCTGGTGCCACCTACACCGTCTATTATCGTCCAGCCGGTGGCACCTACGTGCAGATGGACAAGGAACTGGTGCGCCTGTATTCCAATTACGGCCGCGCCGACATGGTGGGACTTAAGGCCGGACAGTACCAGTTTAAAGTAGTTTCGAGCACCGGTTCGGAGGCTGAATCAGATGTTTTCTATGCAGCTCCGCATGACCGTTCCGGCTTTGCACACATAGGCATGACCGAAGGTATCGGTGCATACAAGAACGACGGTACACTGAAAGACAACGCACGCGTCATTTACGTTACGGCAAAGACCGCCAAGACTGTAAAGTGCTACGTCATGGGCGACAAGGACGTGGAATACACCGGTCTGCAAGCCATCATCGCAGCATTTGAGAAGGGTAAGGAGACACGTCCTCTCTGTGTGCGTATCATCGGTACGATCAAGGCTGCCGACATGGATAGCTTCGGATCCAACGAAGGCCTGCAGGTGAAGGGCAAGAGCGGCTCCACCAACATGAACATCACCATCGAGGGTATCGGTTCTGACGCTACTGTGCACGGTTTCGGATTCCTTGCACGCAGTGCAAAGTCTGTAGAGTTCCGTAACTTCGGCATATTGCTGTTTATGGACGACGGTATCTCTGTTGACACTGACAACCATAACGTATGGATTCACAACATGGATATCTTCTATGGCGGCACAGGTGGCGACGCTGACCAGGCAAAAGGCGATGGTTCTGTAGATATCAAGGGAAAGTCAAGCAACATCACAATGTCATACTGCCACTTCTGGGACTCTGGCAAGTGTTCACTCGGCGGCATGAAGGGCGAGACCACAGACTGCTGGATGACATTCCACCACAACTGGTTCGACCACTCTGACTCACGTCATCCACGCATACGTACTGCCTTCTACCACGTATATAACAACTACTTCGACGGTAACTCCAAGTACGGCGTTGGCGTAACCAGCGGCGGTTCTTCATTCGTAGAGAGCAACTACTTCCGTAACTGTAAGTACCCTGTGCTTATTTCCAAGCAGGGCACAGACGCTGAGGGTGACGGCACCTTCTCTGGTGAAGACGGCGGTGTCAATAAGATGTTCAATAACATCATCATCAATCCTCGCAAGGTACAGCTCTACGACGGCGAACAGACCGACGGAAAGTGGGATGCCGTAGAGGTTGGCAACCGTAGCGACGAGGTGACTGTAAAGTGCCTCACTGGTGGCACAGGCTACAATAACGCAGCCGATCTTGCCGCACGCACCACATACGTTGAGAACAACATGGACTCTCCTGAGGATATTCCTGCCATCGTGCGTGGTGAGTTAATCTCACGCGAAGGACTTGGTGCTGGTCGTATAGACGGCGGTGACTTCAAGTGGACATTCAACAACTCTATGCAGGACGAGAACTACGGTGTCATCTCTGACCTCAAGACTGCAGTGGTAAGCTACGAGGGCACCGTACAGTCATTCGGCGACGGTTCTGCTATCAGCGACCGCACACCTGCCACCACGACTGTTGACGGCGGCGACGGCAAGGGACTGGATCAGGAAGTCAACGACGATTATACACCTTCATGGGCTGGCGGCAGCGGCTCTACCGCAGCATCTGGCAAGCAGGTGATTGGCGAAGACGGCGCTTGGTTCTGGTTCAACTCTGACAACGACGCCCAGTATCAGGCTTACGTAAAGGATGGCGCCATCAAGCCAAGCAGCAATGCAAAATACGACCCTACCTACAAGATTGTAAAGAGCGACGGCACAGTCTGCTCTGACTATACAGGCTCAGTAAGACTTGCCAACGGCGAGAGCATCACGCTCTACTGCGAGGGCGGCATATCAACCGCAGCCTTCTACGTATCATCAGCAGGCGACCAGTCATGGCAGCTTGCAACAAGTACAGACGGTTCTAAATTCACAAACTACGGCAGTGCTATCACAGGCAAATCGGCCACCCACCCTAACGTATCATACACAGGCACTGACGCTACTATTAAATATGTACGTGTAACAAACACTAATTCAAGCACGCGTGACGTTCAGGGTGTGAAACTGTATTCACCACTGGCAGAAAGCGACCTTACCGCACTGACCACCGAGACAATACAGATAAAGAACGGCCAGTCATACACCCTGACTAAGGGAACCGACTACACAACCTCATGCACTGGTGCCATGACCTACAAGTCAAGCAGCACGAAGATTGCCACCATCGACGAGAATGGCAAGATTACTGCACTGGCAGAGGGCAACACCACCATCACAATGACACAGAAGAGCGACGACGTCACCAACGGCGGCACACTGAAGTTCAAGGTTACAGTGACCGACACACGTGACGACTCTGACCTCGCCCTGACATCTGACGCTGAGGTAACCGTTGCCTACGGCGCTACATCAGCCATCACCGCAACATGCTCTAATGCACTTACCTACACGTCAAGTGCGCCAAGCATAGCAACCGTTGACGAAAACGGCGTTATCACAGCCGTTGGCTATGGCACCGCAAAGATTACCATCAGCGACCCAGGCAGTGACACACGCCGTCCTGGCACCGCTGCCGTCACAGTAACAGTGCCCGACAACCGTCCGGCTTCATCACTTGCAGCCAACGAGACCATGACCATTGAGCGTGGCAATACACAGAAGATTACGGTGACAGGCGCTGTCGGTGCAGTAACATTCAGCAGCGTTGACCCGGAGATTGCCACCGTTGACGCTGAAGGCAACGTGACTGCCATCGCTGAAGGCGAGGCTACCATCGCCATTACTGACGAGGGTGACAACAGCGTGAAGGCTGGCGCGTTCAACGTAACCGTAACCGTAACTGATGCCCGCAAGGCTAACACACTTGCTGTAGATCCTACCTCCATCGAGATTGAGATGGAACACGCCCTGACGGCTACACTCAGCGTAAGTGGCGCACAAGGCAACGTGACATATACCTCAAGCAACACGAAAGTTGCCATAGTAGCCGACGGAACAATCAAAGCCATCGGCGGCGGCGAGGCAATCATTACCGTCTATGCGGCTGGCAACGATGAATACAAGGCTGACTCAGCAAAGGTCAGCGTGACGGTAATACCAGTGCCGTCCCTTGACCCTGTGACATGGAACCTTACCAGCGCTTCATACACCAAGAGCGGTTCGTTCTCCGCAAATGCCACAAACGTATTCGTAAGTACCGATGGTACTAATACCGAGCTCACATACGTGGCTGGCGGCAACTGCAAGATTGAGAACAACAAGCAGATGAAGATGGGAGGCGACACACAATACGGCTCGACACCTAACCGTTACTTCATCCTGCCAAGCATTTCCGGTTCTGGCACCTTGAGCGTAGAGTTTGGCGACAATGCCAACACCGTTAAGGTTGTCACTACAGTCGAGAAGAACGCTGCAGCCGTAGCAAGCCTTGACGGCGACGAGCCAACCACAACATTGAGCAACCTCAATGCTTCTACTACATATTACCTCGTGATGGAGCCAAAGTCATATTTCAAGACCATCACATGGACTCCAAACGCTGCTGCTGCCGGCGAGGGCGACACCCCTGACACTCCTACACCTGAAGACCCTGAGGAAGAGGAGGCTACGGCAAAGGTTATATATGACTGGGCAAGCAAGGTGGGATACACCGAGTTAATCAGTGTCACCGAGACTGGAAAGGTCAGCGAAACAACAGTAAAGGTAAAGGATGTCAAAACCAACTGCGTAAACTTCGGCAAGACCCTTGCCATCAGCGATACCCTTAAGGTTTCTCCTGACTTCTGCATGAAGATAGCTGCCATTAAGGGCGAGACATTCCAGAAAGGCGACACCGTGCGCATACTGGGATGTATCAACAACAAGGATAATGCGAAACATGGTGCATTCGACTTCCGTAACCAAGACCTTGAGTTACTGTTCACAACCGAGGACTTCGTCAACACCTACGTAACAACAGTTGTTCCGACCACACAAGACTTTATTCTTGAGGCAGACTGCGACACCATCTACCTGGGACGCAACGGCAACACCGGCACTAGCTTGCTGTCACTCACGGTAGTAAGACCTGCTTCGGCAAGCATGCTTGGCGACGTGAACAATGACGGTAGCGTGACCATGGCTGATGCGAATGCCGTGGTAAACTACTTCCTCGCCGAGGATAAGAACAGCATAGAGGGCTTCAACATAAAAGCAGCAGACGTAAATGGTGACAACGACATCACCATGGCTGATGCAAACGCCATCGTGAATATGTTCCTAAGTAGATAGGCATATAGCGCATACGGTGTTTACTGCTTGATTTTTACTCACATTAAAATATATACAAACAAAACACAAAAGAAAAATGAGAACTTATCAAACAACCAAACGAGTCTTTATGACGGCATTGGTTATCCTGTGCGTCAGCATGGGTGCCAATGCACAACTTGGCAAGCTTGTAAACAAGGCAAAACAGAAGGTAAAGAACAAAGTAGAAAACACCGTTAGCGACACACAGAAAGATGCTAAAGAAAAAGCCAAGAAAGAAGTGAGCAAAGCCGAAGAACAGGCTGGCGAGGCTGCTGTGCGCAAACTCGCTACAAAGACTTTCGGCAAAGCACCCGAACTGCCAGAGATAATGGCGATGAAAGCCACATCGATGGAGCACGATGCCACCGACAAGGCAATCAAGAACTATGTATGGGACCTGCGCACCACTCCATTGAACGACGTGAAGAAACTGGCAGAGAAACTGACGGCACGCGCTAAGTGGAACCGCGAGGTAGTGAATGCGATGAAAGAAAGGAGTATTCCCTACAATTACGAGTTTGACCAGGAGCTGAAAGGACAGCTCGCAAACTGGGAATGTCTCTACGGCAACCTCATAAACATGATATCAATACACAACTCTGCACGCATGACACGCAAGGGTGACGGTTGGATTTCAGATACCAACACGCTTATGATATCATGCACGAAAGCGTCAGGCGTGGAGTCAAGTTTCAAGGGAGTGGAGAACCTGAAGACCACGGTGCTCTTCATTCGTGGAAAGAACGACAAGGGACAGTTCGTCAATTCAAGTCGTCAGCCGCGTTTCCTTGAGGAAGATGAACTTGCAGCAGCCAAGCGCGACTACAACATGATGCTCAATGCAGCATGGCTGCTCGAAGGTTATCCTGTGGAGTGGAACCAGGAAACAGCATCGCGCAGCATGAAAGACCACTATGCAGAATATCATCAGCGCGCACTGGTATATGTCACGCTCCTTGGCGATGCAATCAAAGGCAATTCGCTGGACAATCTGGAGTTCAAGGCAATGCCGAAGGCAGGAAGCCTCAATGCTTCACTCAAGGCCGCCGCTTTGAAGATTTCCCAGCAACAGAACAAGCAGGTGGTGAATGTGGTCATCACACGCAACTCATGGGACATCAAGAAGAATGCACTCGGAACACCAATATGCCGCGTGGCATACGGATACCGCATAGTACAGACCAAGCACGGCAAGATGGCTGTCAGCTGCTCATGGGCACAAGACTACAAGGGCGGCGGCAAATATGGTTCACTGCGCCACTATGGAGTGGGCACGGAGTCGTTCTATGTGAAGTGATTTTATAAATAAATCCAATAAAATTTGGAATAGACAAAAAAAAGTTGTATCTTTGCAACAAGAAAAACATGACCACTATGAAAAAGTTAGCAATGATTGCAGTGCTGACGCTTATGTGTGCACTGACTGCTGGTGCAGAGGACAACTCAGAAAAGACTGCATTGAAGGTGTGGGCAGAGAAGGATAACTATCAGGCCTACAACTTATCTGCAAAGCCTGTGATAAAGCAGGTTGACGGAAAGTTGGTGATGAATGTGAACGGAAAAACTTTCGGCACTTATGACATCTACGATGGCATGAAGATAACATTCACCAAGGAAGCCAGACTTGGCGATGTCAATGGTGACAACGACGTTACTATGGCGGATGCCAATGGCATAGTGAACACTTTCCTCAATGGCGGTGCGAGGAACATCAATGTGACTGCCGCCGACTATAATGCTGACGGAAGCATAACCATGGCAGATGCTAATGCAGTTGTGAATGAATTCTTAGGGCAATAAAATGTTTCCTGAGAAACACAACATTAAGAAATAAAAAAAGAATGTATGCCATGAACAATAAATCTGACATACATTCTTTTTTACTTTCTAAATCAATAGGCATCGTCTTTGCAAATTATTATAAGTCAAATTTTTACAATAGGTTTGCTAGTTTTCTGTGAAAAACTTTTGAGCATTCAGAAAAAACAATTAACTTTGCAGCGCAATCTGAGTGTTAATACCTTAAATCAGCTTACACTACATTTATAAATTAAGAATATGAGAAAGGAGAACATCCAGCAACTCAGGACATGGGACAATCTGGTAAGAATGCTATTGTTGCTCGCAGCCATTATTATGGCTACGAATGTAAGTGCGGCCACCACTATAGTAGATGCCACGCTGGAGCATACAGGATCCACATATTACCGAAATGACAATGTTCTGCATAACAGCATTGACGCAGAGAAAGAATACTACAACAATGCTGGCGGACAGAACGGATGGAACGGACAGGCGCTGATGAAGTTTACCTTTAACGTTCCTGAGAATAAAACCATTGTCAAGGCAACACTTACATGGAGTACAATAATTTACGGAAGTAATACCAACGAGCGCGACAACGAACTGTGGTGCCTGACTACAGGCAACGACATCGATTGGGCAGCTCTCAGTGCCGGTACATGCGGAATGGTGTCGGCTCTGCATGAAAGCAAGCGTGTTAAGCTTTCCAATACCCCATTGAGTGGAAAAACAGAACATTTGAATAATGTCAGCTCTGTAATGGTGACTATAGCACTTCAACAGGCAGAGAGACAAGGGTATATAGTTTTCTATCTGACAGGCAATCAAGCAGCAGCGGATCTCTATGGAAAAGCAAGCAGTCACGCTCCTACGTTGAGACTTGAACTGGCAGACAAACGCACCGTAACATTCAATGCCGGTGACAATGCCACATGTGCCACGACGTCGTTGACAAGCATTGCAGAGGAGAGTACTTACACAGCAGTAACCCTGCCAGAAGCTACAGACAATGACGGTGCAGAGTTCATGGGCTGGTACACCGCACCAATGGGAGGAACACGCATAGGTGGTGCTGGCGATACATATACACCGTCTGCCGATATTACACTCTATGCACAGTACAACCGTATGCCAACAGGGATAACAATCTCTGGTACATCAACAATAAAGTATGGTGCTACAACCACACTGACTGCAACGCTGTCACCATCAAACACCATAAACAGCGGCATCACATGGTTGAGCGGAGACAACGAAGTTGCCACTGTGGAACCGAATGGTGTTGTGACGGCAACAGGACTTGGAAGCGTTTACATCACGGCAAGGGCTACTGCTAACCCAGAAAACATACGTGATGTATTCCAACTGACAGTAGAGTCAGACCACTATGCTTATACCGTCAATGCTGTTGACGGCAGTGGTAACATACTAAAGGAATTGGAAACGGGAACGTATGCAACAGGAACACAGTTCAATGCTTTTATACCCAAATACGTACTTGTTGGTAATACCTTATACGAAACAGCTCATGTTACAGAAGGCAATTACTATACCATATACGAGACTCCTACAACTGACGGATATGTGATAAACCGCCCATACACCAATGCTACGGTAAGCAATGTGCTCTATTATACGGAAGCCGAAGATTGCAGCGCATTCACCAAGAGTTACCGAGGAATCCCAAACCGTACGTCAAAAGGTACTTTGGCACACAATGACTATACTTACAAAGACGTAATAACACTTGCTCCCGGCACATATAGGATATACGCAGAAGGTTCAAACGGCAACGCTACAACAAGGAGGTGCGACTTCAAAGTCGGTGATAATGTTGTATTCGCGCTGAACATTACAAGTGGAAACAACCGTAGTGGAAATTCGGAATGGTTTACCATCACTGAAAACAAGGTACTGTCCGTAAGGTGTGAAGGCTCGTCAACAAGTGGTCTTGACTACTTCTACATTGTGCAGGAACCTGTATATCATGTCACCACTCATGGTCAGAAACTCGAACTCAACAAGGCAACTATCGATGCCACAATATATACCACGTGCAACCCGATATCATCTGATGGCAACAATTCCGGCACACGCAACGGTGTCAGCGGTCCGTTCTATAACATCAAGAACAAGGGAAACTACGTTACGGTGACAGCGGATGGTGCAATAGCCTTCAGTGTTGACGCTTTCCACGGCAACGACAAAGACACAAGAAAGATGCACATCTATGTTGACGATGTGGAAATACTGGCTGTCAGCGTTGATCCTGGAGAATATGCTACATCTCCTATCATTGCAACTGGCGGGACTGGTCAGCACACCATCAAGATTACCGGTGACGGCAAGGATGTGTATCTTGCCGACATAGTTTTCTACACGGAAAAGACTGTGCCAAAGATGAACCCGTCGGATGTTACGGTGAAGGTGGGCGAGACGAAACAGTTCCACCTTACACTGCCTGAGGGCTGCATACTCAACAGCATGACAAGTAGCGGCGACGCAAGTAAGGTGACGGCAACATTCGTACGCGATGAGGAAACACAGCGAAAGGGTGAACTGACACTCACGGGACTGCAGGTAACTGGCAATACTCCTACAAGTGTTACATTCAGCATAACCGCAGGAGCAAACACCATATATAATAGTGGTACAGCCACCATCGAAATCGATGTAATGAAAGCTGGCCTTAATCTTGCCTACAGCGATGGCGATGCGAGTGATGATGCAACAATGTATGTATGCAACGCCGACGAGACAACGCCGTCATTGCCTAGCATAACACTGACAGCAACTGATGAACAAGGCAACATCGTTCCGTTGAGCAACCTTACATTGTCATACACCTCTGATGACCCGACGGTGGCAACAGTGACAAACAACGGCAACATCAGCCTTGTTCATCCATACGGTAACGGAACCGCACGCATCAAAGCCCGTTCCACGGGCAACGCAAGCTATGATGATGCGGAAGCAGAGTACTCCATCACCATACAGAGGGGCGTAAACTGGAAGATTGCAGAACACCCGACATTTAAAGATGCGCCTCCTGCTGTGCGCGACACATTCCATGTATATAAGAATGTGGGAGGTGCAGAGAAACTATACCTCATCGGCACGTTCGGCGGTTGGAACAGGAATAATAATACATACAATTATCCAAAGACCGACGGCACCACGACACCAAAAACAGACAACTGGTATGGTAATGACACGAAGAACAAGAAGATGACTACATCATCCTCCGGTGTTGATGGTTTCTCAAAATACAGAAGTGGAGGTCAGGATGCCAGCAACGAGAGCATGTATAGTTCGCTGAAACAGTATTACAACGATGTGATATACGGTGTAGAACGTTTCGGCTGGTTCAAGCAGCCCGATAACGGAGAATCACATCCGTTCACCCTGCCTGTACGCGGTGCATACGTGACATTGGAACCTGCGGTCAATGGTACGCTGTCTGTATATATTGAGCAGAACGGTCCTTGGAACACCGAGAAGGACGATATCTATGACAATGACGGCAACTGGATATCACAGGTTAATGGCAAAGCTGTTAAATTCCCTGGCTATGCTCCGTACCAATATCGTCCGCATGCTTTTTTCATCGTTGATCAGAACGGCAATTTAGTAGAGAAGTACACACCGGTTAATATTGTCACGCGCACAGCAGTGAATGGCGGAATATCGACTGGTAGCAGTAGTGCCGACCCTGCGGCTGCACTTGAGGCTTTCTGTGATGCATACGGCTGTGAGAAGGGCGAGAGATTCAAGTGCATACTTGATGAGACTGCTGACGGTTACAACGATGCAACGAACGTAGGTAACTGGAAGGAGTTCAAGGAATACATGTCTGCAGAAGAGCAGCAGCGTGTGCATGACAACTGGTCGGCCGGTGTGAATGGCGCCCAGGTGATAACGAAACTTGACAACGGTGCTTACCTTGCACTGCATGGTGGAATGGTGAAATACACTTTCCACGTAATAGCAGGACAGACGTATTACATCTTCTCAAATTTCTCAAAGATAGGTTTCGCTGGCGTCAACTTCGTGCCTGACGAAGAGGCACAGCCGAGCGGCACGCTGGCATTGTCAGAAACCGTGGCATACGAACCTTCTGCGCTGAAGGCTGCAGAAGGTGCCAACGCTGTGCCGATGTATGAGACAATAACCCTCGACCGTGCGTTTACCGCCGGCAACTGGAACACTATCTGCCTGCCGTTCACCATGACAGAACGTGAGGTAGAGCAGGTGTTTGGCGAAGGAACGGAACTCATCATCCTTGACAGGGTGACGGTAGATGAGGGACACGCACAGATATTCATGACCTACCATGAGATTCAGAGCATCCTGGCAGGTTATCCATACCTGATAAAGCCCACGCAAAATGTTGACCACATAGAGGTCAGCAACAAGGCCATAGACCCAGCACAACAGGTGTTGGAATTCTCTAACAATGGCTATACGTCAAAGGGTGTTGCAGGTTTCTGCAATCCGCAGACATTCAGCAGGGCCCTCACAGGCATGAGCAGCGATGTCATTGCCAGCACATATCTCACAGAAGGCGATATATACCTTTCCAACAACACCCTATATATCTCGCGTGGAAAATCCTTCCTGAAGGGTTATCGCTCATATCTGCGTAAAGAGCCGGGAGCTGCAGGCGCGAAGACTGTTGGCTTTGGATATTTCAATGCATGGGATGATGAAGAAGATATAACGCACATCAGCGTTGCAGAACTTGCTGACGAAGCAAGGCAGTCGCTTGGCATATCACCGCAGGCTGGTGTTTACAACATGGCCGGACAAAAAGTCAGTGATACTGTCGAGGGCCTTCCTAGCGGCATATACATCACAAACGGAAAGAAGTTAGTAGTAGAGTAACAAGCAAAGCAAATTATGAAAAGGAGATATATAGAACCGCTAATCTTCATTGAGGAAATCGAAATTGACGGTGTGATGAATGCACATCCCAGTCAATGGAGCATCAATGTTGATAATGAGGCTACCGACAATCCAGAAGAACATGGTCAGGGCATTGGCGGCAGTGACAACACCGACCCTGAAGACCCGCCAATCTGGGGTGACTAAAAAAGAGGAACAGAAATAATATAAAAATAAATCATTATGAAGAACCAAAAACATTTCACTATGCGAATGCTTACCATGGTTTTAATGACCATGGTAGGCATTTTTTCTTATGCCGGAACGAATATATCGTTACGTTTTAGCAGCAATGATGTCATTTCAAATGCATCAAGCAGTATTACGATTGGTAATTTTACAATTGTTCCATATAGTGGCAGTGGTAAGGCAACAACGATAGAAGCTGATAACGCCTCTGTTTCAGGAGAAGCTTTTACTCATAGAGTGAAGTTTGGAGGTGGAGCTTCAACTTCGGGACTATATATATCATTTGAGGTGAGCGGTCCTTGTGTAATTAAGGCATATGGAGTATCTGGTGGCAGTTCAACCCGTAGTTTAAAGATTACGAGTGGAGATACATGGGGAGAGACCACCTTGGCTACTATATGTAGTTCAACGGGTACAAGTGATGTCGTTGCAGAAGAATACAATTATACGGGTAATGCTAGTACTATCTATATTGGTTCAGCAGGTAGCGGTTACAATATTTACGGCATTGACGTTACATACGGTGAGAACAGTGGTTCTGGCGGCAACGAACCTACACAGACTCTCTACACTGTGACATTCAATGCTAACAGTAATGGCACCTGTTCTACTTCTAGTCTCACAGAGGCGAGTGAGGGCGCAGGCGTGACACTGCCAACAGCAACGGCTAACTACGGCTATAACTTCCTTGGCTGGTCAACAAGCAGCACTGCTACAACAGCTTCATACAACGCCGGCGCTACATATAAGCCAAGCGCAAACACTACTCTCTATGCAATTTATGAGGTTGACGCAAACGCCCCTGTGCTCCCTGCTGCCGGTTCTGCCATGACATTCGATGCTACGAAGCGTTACTCTGAGTGGGTTATCAACTCACGACTGAATGATTTCTATGGCAATGAAAAAGTTATGAATTTTGCTACATATACAAATGATGGCACAAAATCAGCCTCTGGCAGTACATCTTCGCTTGATTACGTACCAGGATTAGTTGCCAAGGCAGTATTGGAGACAATAGACTATTATAAAGATAATACAGAGGTAAATGTAAGGCCTTGGTTCTATGCAGTACAGGATTACGCCAACAACACTATACCCTCTAAGGGTAAGGCTGGTCAGAGTTTTGATGATCTCAATGCCGTAAAACTTTATTTTAAGTTGCAGGAACTGGCAAAGGCTGGTATCATTCCAGATGCAGCAGATAACAATATAAGCAACAGCAATAGTGTCACGATTGCAAACACAAGACTTAGCGAGGCTCTTGCAGGCATCAAACTGGCAAATAGTAATTATTCTATTAGCGCAGACCTTCTCCCCGACGCTGCTGGTGGCTGGTGGCACAAGAGCACTTACACCAACCAGATGTGGTGCGACGGTCAGTATATGGGACCTGCACTGCTTGCTCAGATGCTTAATGAATATGAAAATTATGAATCCGACGGTTACATCAGCGGAAGCAAAGAAGCTGACTGGGATTTGATAACCAAGCAGTTTACCATTTCATGGAACTATCTCTGGAATCCTGATGTGAAGTTGCTTTACCATGCTTTCACTGCAGACCCTGAGTGTACTGCAGATACCAATTCAAAGACAAACGCATATAAGTGGGCAGGATTCCCTAACAGCGACGGTCTTTATCACTCTGCAGAATATTGGGGACGTGCCGAGGGTTGGTACTTCCTTGCACTCGTTGACGTGCTTGAGCAGATGCAGATCGCTGGAATGACAAAGACACAGAACTATGCTACACTGCGCAGTTACCTTAACCAACTGGCTGAGGGCATAGCTGCAAAGCAGGATGCAACAAGCGGTTGCTGGTATCAGTTGCTCAACCATGACGGTACTTTTGTGGCACAGTCATACAATAGTTATAATTATACCACTTCACCTGTTGCGAACTACCTTGAATCTTCTGCTTCTGCCATCTTTACAGCAGCATACCTGAAGGGCATGCGCCTCGGACTGTATGACACAGACTATACTGCAGTAGCAACAAAAGCATATCAGGGCATCGTAGAGAACTTCATGGTAGCAGACGGCAATGGTGGCGTGCACCTCGTGTGTTGCTCTAAGTCTGCCGGTGTTGGCGGCTCAAACAACCGCGACGGTTCAGCAGAATACTATCTCATGGGAGAAGATACCGAACCTACGTCAAAAGATCCTAACGCAAAAGATCATAATGACATGACTCTGTTTTACACCGAAGGTAAGGTGTTCGGTGGCTTTATCCTTGCTGCCACAGAGTATGAGCGCCGTTTTATTGACAAGAAGCTGGAGCTCTCTGAGAATGGTTCTTACACCGAATTTGCTGATGGCGATTACGATGAGGTTACACTGACACGTTCTTTCTCTTCTGATGAATGGAGTTCGTTGGTAATCCCTTTTAGCGTCAGCGCCGAGCAGGCCAAGGCTGTGTTCGGCGAGGGAACAGAGATTGCAAAGGCTGACCGCATAGAAAACGAAAAACTCTATTTCTCAAAGCAGAACTATATAACCGCCAACGAGCCCGTGCTCATCAAGGTGGGCGTTGCGAGTGAAAGCGGCAGCTATACCTTCGGCAACGTCACCGTAGAGAATGCCGCTAATGCAGTGCAGACAGGCAACGGTGCACAACTCAACGGCACTTACACACTGCTCACTGGCGGTCAGGACGGTGACCTCGGCGCAGAGGAGTATTTCATCTATGGTAACAAGTTCTATGACTGCACATACATGAAGCAGATGAAGCCTTTTCGTGCCTACATCACCACGACAAACGCCGCAGGTGCCAAGCAACTCTCGCTTGCTTTCAATGATGATGAGCAACCTACGACTGTCGGTGCGGTAGAGGCAAAGCATGACAATGGCAATGCTGCAAGATACAACATAGCAGGACAGAACGCCAGTGGCACTGCACATGGCATTATCATACAGAATGGTCAAAAAACACTACAATAATCATGAAAAAACATACCTACGAAAAACCGTGGATAATGATCCACACAATTCATCTACAGTCGTTGATGGCTGGCTCTTATGTAGAACAAGGCCAGACTGACGGTCAGGGCACCGGACAGTTTGACGCATCAGCTAAACAGTCCTCCTCCCTTTTCGATTATGACTATGATGATGAAGAATAGCAACCATCATTAAATCCATCTTAAGATATGAAAAGACTGATCATCACTTGCATGGCAGGGCTGGCAGCACTGACCATGACGGCGCAGACCGACACAGAGTCTTCTGTTGCAGAAAAGAGCAAGGTGTTCGTTACACGCGACATTAGTGCAGAAAGCCTTGTAAACATCTACAATGCCCTTGGCCGCAAGGCCGAAGGACGCGTGGCGGTGAAGATAAGCACCGGCGAATCGGAGAAAACAGGCTATCTGCGCCCGGCTCTGATAAAAGACCTTGTGCAGGAGGTGAACGGTACCATCGTGGAGTGTAACACTGCGTACGGTGGTGCACGCCAGTCCACCGAAGATCACTGGAACGCCATCCGCGAGCGTGGTTTCATGGACATTGCAAAGGTTGACATCATGGACGAGGAGGGCGACATGCGCATCCCTGTGCGCGACACCACATGGCTGAAATATGACATCGTGGGCACTCACATGCAGAACTACGACTTCATGATTAACCTTGCACACTTCAAAGGCCACCAGATGGGCGGACTCGGCGGTGTACTGAAGAATGCCTCCATCGGTTGTGGTTCTACGGCCGGCAAGGCATACATACACAGCCACGGCGTGACGGACAAAACTCCGGAGTGCTGGCAGTACACGCAGCCGCAGGATGCTTTCATAGAGTCTATGGCAGCCGCAGCGCAGGCTGTTCATGAGTATTTCAATGGCGGAAAGAACATTCTCTACATCAGCGTGATGTACAAGATGAGCATCGACTGCGACTGCAACGGCGACCCACAGCCGCCGCTCTTTGCCGACTACGGCATACTGGCATCGCTCGACCCCGTAGCGCTTGACCAGGCTTGTTTCGACATAGTAACGCAGATACACAACGATGAGCACAACAATACGCAGCCTTTGCTCAACCGCATAGAGAAACTGCATGGCACCCACATCATGGAGTGGGGCGAGAAGATTGGTCTCGGCACACGCCAGTATGAACTTGTCAGCATCGACAAGAAATAGAAACCTGTACTGGCGTAGAGTATAAAAATGCATTTGTCACGAAAAACGGCGATAAAGTAACATAATGTCACTTTATCGCCGTTTTTTTTTGCTCGAAAGTTTAACAAGGGTTAAATATGGGGTGGTTGCGTAATAGCTATCGTTTTACACTGTAAAAGCTATCATATTGCATTGTAAAACGATAGCTATTACAATGTAATATGATAGCTTTCATTTTGTAATCTGGCACGTTATGAAAACACAACCATTACATAATGGTGTTTCCAGTCATAAAAAATGCTCACTGACCTAGCTGTGTCAGTGAGCATTTTTTATGTACTTTATAATCCGTTGTCAAAGGATAAGGTTTAGAACTCAGCGTTGTTTGGAGTACGTGGGAACGGAATCACGTCGCGGATGTTCTGCATACCCGTCACGAAGAGTATCAGACGCTCGAAGCCGAGTCCGAAACCAGCGTGAGGACATGTACCGTACTTACGGGTGTCGAGATACCACCACAGGTGTGTGGTGTCCATCTGACGGCGCTCTATCTCGCCCATGAGCTTGTCGTAGCTCTCCTCGCGCACAGAACCGCCCATGATCTCGCCAATCTGTGGGAACAACACGTCGGTACCCTGCATGGTAGGACCTGGTGCCACGCAACCCTTGTAGCCTTTAGAGCCTCCCTCGGCTGTTGCCTCGTTCTGCTTCATGTAGAACGACTTGATGGCTGTTGGATAGTCGGTCATGATGACAGGCTTCTTGAAGTGCTCCTCAACGAGGTAGCGCTCGTGCTCAGAAGCGAGGTCATCGCCCCAATCGCATGGGAACTCAAACTTCTTGCCGTTCTTGATAGCCTCCTGCAGTATCTTGATACCCTCAGTGTAAGGCAAACGTACGAAGTTCTCCTTCAATACGCCTTCGAGACGCTCCAGCAAGCCTTTGTCAATCATCTTGTTGAGGAACTCAAGGTCGTCCTTGCAGTTGGTCAGCGCCCAACGTACGCAATATTTGATGAAGTCCTCTTCAAGGTCCATCAGCTCTTCCTGATCCATGAAGGCGATTTCCGGCTCAATCATCCAGAACTCAGCCAGGTGGCGTGGAGTGTTGGAGTTTTCAGCGCGGAATGTAGGGCCGAAGGTGTATATTGCACCCAGTGCCGTGGCACCGAGCTCGCCCTCCAACTGTCCGCTGACCGTCAGCGATGTCTGCTGTCCGAAAAAGTCGTCGCTGTAGTCTATCTTGCCCTCATCGTCCTTCTTCAGGTTGTAGAGGTTCTTTGTGGTCACCTGGAACATGTTTCCGGCACCCTCGCAGTCGCTGGCTGTGATGAGCGGAGTATGGAAATAGAAATATCCGTGCTCGTGGAAATAGGTATGGATGGCCATCGCCATGTTGTGGCGTATGCGCATCACGGCACCGAAGGTGTTGGTGCGCAGACGCATGTGGGCATGCTGGCGCATGTATTCAAACGACTGTCCCTTCTTCTGCATTGGATAGTCGGCACCGCATGTGCCATACACCTCTATTGTCTCAGCCTGTATCTCGCAGGTCTGGCCGGCACCCTGACTCTCCACCAGTATGCCCGTGGCATGTATGCACGAACCGGTGGTGATCTGCTTCAGCATTTCAGCGTCGAACTTTGTCGGGTCAACGACAATCTGTATGTTCTTTATTGTGGAGCCGTCGTTCAGCGCGATGAAGTCCACCGCCTTGCTTGAACGGTGCGTGCGCACCCAGCCCTTCACGTCTATCGCCTCGCCAAATACGGTCTTGGCCAAGGCATCAACTATCTTTGTACGTTTCATTATCTTTATTCTTCATTCTTCATTATAATCATTCAAAAGCTCCCATGCGCAGCATATCGACTTCCTTCTCAGTGAGGAAACGCCAGTCGCCACGCTTCAGGTTCTTCTTCGTCAGTCCGGCAAACTGTACGCGGTCGAGCTTGGTTACACGGTATCCCAGACTCTCGAATATGCGGCGAACGATACGGTTGCGGCCAGAGTGAATCTCTATGCCCACCTGCTTCTTGTCAGTCTGGTGTGCATACTCGATGGCATCTGCGTGTATCTCGCCGTCATCAAGCTGTATGCCCTCTGCAATCTGGCGCATGTCGGCAGCAGTGATGTTCTTGTCGAGGAATACGTGATAAACCTTTTTCTTAAGGAACTTAGGATGTGTGAGCTTAGAAGCGAGGTCGCCATCGTTGGTCAGGAGCAATACACCTGTGGTGTTGCGGTCAAGACGGCCAACGGGGTAGATGCGCTCCGGACAAGCACCCTTCACAAGATCCATGACGGTCTTGCGCTGCTGTGGGTCGTCACTCGTGGTAACATAGTCCTTCGGCTTGTTGAGCAATACGTAAACCTTCTTCTCCAGTGTCACCGGCTGGTCATGGAACTTCACCTCGTCGGTACGCATAATCTTTGTGCCGAGTTCGGTAACTACCTGTCCGTTTACGGTTACTACGCCTGCCTCTATGAAGTCGTCAGCCTCACGACGGCTGCATACACCGGCGTTGGCGAGGAACTTGTTCAGACGTACTGGCTGTGTAGGGTCTATATGATTCTCGTTGTATTCTATACGTTTCTTCATGGAGTACTTGGCCTGCGGATCATAGCCTGGCGTACGCTGACGCTGCTGTTTGCCATAACCGCCACGCTGGTTGCCGTAGCCTCCGCCGCGCTGCTGTCCGTAGCCACCGCGCTGTCCGTAGCCACCGCGCTGACCATAGCCACCACGCTGACCATAACCGCCACCGCGCTGCTGTCCGTAACCTCCGCGTGGCAGGAATCCGCCTTCGCGCTGTTCATTACCTTCTTCTCCATCATACTGACGATAAGGGCGCTGCTGATAACCACCTTGCTGTCCGTAGCCACTGCGCTGCTGTCCATAGCCGCCACGCTGACCATAACCGCCACCGCGCTGCTGATAGCCTCCACGTGGCTGATAACCGCCCTCGCCGCCATTCAGGGCTGCTCCAAAACCTTCGGGACGGAATCCGCCTTCGTTGTTGTAGTTCTGACGAGTGCTGTAAGCAGGACGATCGCCATACGGACGGTCTCCGTATGCCGGGCGCTGCGAAGAGATACGCATACGCTGACGCGGCTGACGTGGTTGCTGTCCGCCTGTCTCTTGATTGTTGTTCTGTCCCTCACGGGGTGCTTCGTTGTTCATTGCAGTTCCTGCCTGCATTTCTTCTTTTCCAGTTTCCATTGTTGTAGATAATGTTTTGTGTTTTTTGAGGAAAAATTGTGTTTATATAAATAATGTGTAAATTTATCCCGGCCTCCCGGCCGGTATTCTTTTTTTGTCTTTCTTCTTCTTTAATGTCCTTTTGTCTGTTTGTCTTATGATAGGATTTTTTAGAACTTGCCTTTATGTTTTCCTGTCCGTATTATACGGTTAGTTGAATACTGTTCCAGCATCATCTGTTTCATGTAGGCTGTCTAATTATGCATTATACATTGTGCATTATGAATTAAGCATTGTGCATTAAGCATTGTGCATTATGCATTGTGCATTGTGCATTGTGCATTGTGCATTGTGCATTACTTAAATGCCAGTATAGTTGCTTGGCGTGATGTTCATCAGTTCTGCCTTCACTGCATCGCTGACCTCAAGACCCTGTATGAACTCGTGTATGGTCTCCTCGTCCATGTGCTTGTTGGTGCGTGTCAGAGCCTTCAGCGCCTCGTATGGGTGAGGATATGCCTCACGGCGCAGAATGGTCTGGATAGCCTCTGCCACCACTGCCCATGTGTTGTCAAGGTCTTTCTGCAGGGCATCCTGGTTGAGGATGAGCTTGCGCAGTCCCTTCAGCGTGCTCTGTATTGCAATGACACCATGACCGAGAGGCACACCGATGTTGCGCAGTACGGTAGAGTCGGTAAGGTCGCGCTGCAGACGGCTTACCGGCAGCTTCTGTGCAAGGAACTGCAGTATGGCGTTTGCAATGCCGAGGTTGCCCTCCGAATTCTCGAAGTCTATAGGATTTACCTTGTGTGGCATGGCACTTGAACCAACCTCGCCGGCTTTGATCTTCTGCTTGAAGTATTCCATGGAGATATACATCCAGAAGTCGCGGTCAAGGTCAATGATTATCGTGTTGATACGGCGCACGGCATCGAAGATGGCTCCGAGGTGGTCGTAGTTTGATATCTGTGTGGTGTACTGCTCACGCTGCAGACCCAGTTTCTTACTTACGAACTTGTTGCCGAACTCACGCCAGTCATATTCCGGGTATGCCACATGGTGAGCGTTGAAGTTACCTGTGGCACCACCGAACTTAGCTGTGTATTTGCAAGCCTTCAGTGCATCGAGTTGCTCCTGCAGACGGTAAACGAACACCATCACCTCCTTGCCCAGACGGGTAGGGGATGCTGGCTGGCCGTGTGTCTTGGCGAGCATTGGCACGTCCTTCCATTCCTCTGCATACTCTTTCAGTTGTCCGATGAGTTCCTCAACCTGTGGTACATATACCTCAGCCAAAGCCTCCTTCACTGAGAGAGGAACGCTGGTGTTGTTGATATCCTGCGATGTCAGGCCGAAATGTATGAACTCGCGGCTCTGCTCGAAATAGCCCTCGCCCAGTCCGCCTTTCTCCATTTCGTCAAGTTTCTCCTTGATGAAGTACTCCACAGCCTTCACGTCGTGGTTGGTTACCTTCTCAATGTCCTTCACGCGCTGCGCATCCTGCTCTGTAAAGTTCTCGTAGATGGCACGCAGTTTCGGGAACAGCGACTTGTCGAAATCCTTCAACTGCGGCAGGGGCAGTTCACAGAGAGTGATGAAATACTCAATCTCAACGCGCACACGATAGCGTATCAGTGCGTATTCTGAAAAATATTCAGCCAGAGAGGCTGTTTTTCCACGGTAACGTCCATCAATGGGCGAAATGGCAGTAAGTAAGTCCAGATTCATTGTTTTTTATGGTGTTTTTTTATTTTCGATGCAAAGTTACTAATAATATTTTAAATAAGTAGCAAACTTTTTTGCATTTGACTGTTAAAATATTTTAATTTTTTTCAATAAAACTTGCGGTGTTAAAAAAATAATTGTAACTTTGCCGTTGAATGCAGAATCAGAGAAAAAAAGAACATTAATTAATAGCTAAACAACAATGAGAATTACTACTTTTGCAAAAGGTACTCTCGCTCTTGCGCTCGCTCTTGCTGCAACCACAAAGGCTAATGCTCAGCTCGCAATCGAGAATCCTAAAATCTTGGACAATACTTACGTTACGGTTAACGTAGGTGCTGCTACTCCTGTAAAGGATATGTTCAGCGACATGTTCCCAGTTAACCCTATTGCTGGTATCGCAGTGGGTAAGTGGTTTACTCCAATATTGGCTTTAGAGGGTGAGGCTTCCGCATGGTTCGGCTCTCATTCTTACGGCACTCCATTCTTCGGCCGTAATAAATATACGGGCGGAACGAATGTTGTTCGTGGCCTCTTCGGTGGAGTAAACGGTATTGTGAATCTCTCTAACCTAATCGGTGGTTTCACAGGCTCTCCTCGCTTCTTCGAAGTCAACATGGTGGCTGGTATCGGTTGGTTCCACGGATTCCGTCCTGGAATGGGTGACCGTTACAACAACTACTGGGCTGGAAAGACAGGTTTCGACTTGGCTTTCAACATTGACAAGAAGTATCGTCATACTCTCAGCCTTCGTCCACAGATGCTGTGGAACTTCACCAGCCCTGGTGCAGGTAAGGGAGCAGGTGCATTCAACTTGGGTGGTGCTCAGCTCTATCTCGGAGCGGCATACACATACCACTTCAAGTGCTCTAACGGAACTCACTACTTCAAGACATACAACATTGGTGACTTCAATAACACTATCGACTCTCTGCGCGACGAACTCGCAAAGAAGCCAAAGGAGGTTATCAAGGAGGTTGTGAAGACTGTTGAGGTTCCTGCTAAGACTAAGACTGTAGTTGCTGGCGATTCTTATGTATTCTTCGCTCAGAACTCTGCAGAGCTCACATCTGATGCTAAGTTGCTTCTTGACAACGTAGAGGGAACTGTTGAGGTTATCGGTATGGCTTCTCCAGAGGGAACAGCAGAGTACAACCAGTCTCTCTCTGAGCGTCGTGCTAAGGCTGTTGCCGACTATCTCACTTCTAAGGGCGTAACAGTTAGCTCTTGCAAGGGAAGCGGCGTTAAGGGCCTGACATCTGCTCGCGTAGCTATCGTTAGAGCTAAGTAAGACTCGATTCACTGGAATGTAAAATACAGAGAGGCAGAGATACTGTGAAAATGGTATCTCTGCCTCTTCTGCTTTTTTCTGTTATACTGATAAATAGGGAAAAGTAAAAAAAATGGGTTATGTATTTTGTTATTCAAAAAATTCTGAGTAACTTTGCACTTTAAAATGATTACTGACGACGACATATTTCTAATGGAACAGGCCATGCGCCTCGCACAGCAGGGCGAGGGCAAGGTTAACCCCAATCCCCTTGTCGGTGCACTTGTAGTGCGCGATGACGAGGTTATTGCACGAGGCTTCCATCATCGTTTTGGAGATTTGCATGCTGAGCGTGATGCTTTCCGCTATGCAGATGAGAATAATGTGGATTGCACCGGGGCCACGATGTATGTCACTCTGGAGCCTTGTTGCCATCATGGTCATCAGCCGCCATGTGTGGAGGCTGTCATTGAGCGTGGCATAAAGCGCGTCGTCGTCGGATTGCTCGATCCCAATCCGTTGGTGGCAGGCAATGGCATAGATATATTGCGCAAGGCAGGCATTGAGGTAGATGTCATGGAGCAATCATCACCAGCGGGGGCTGTAAGTGGCGATACCATCGCCATCCTCGTCCGTCAGCTGAAAACCCAGAACCGTGTGTTCCTGAAATACATCACCACCAACCTGCCGTGGCTGACTGCCAAGTGGGCGATGACCCTCGACGGCAAGATTGCCACTGCCACGGGCGACAGCAAATGGATAACAGGCGAGGATGCACGCCAGTACGTTCACCTTACGCGTCGCAACCACATGGCTATACTCTGTGGCATAGGCACGGTACTTGCCGACGACCCTATGCTCAGTGTCCGACTCACGGAGGAGACGTTGAAGAAACTTGACATACAGGAACATGAGGTGCGCCAGCCCATACGCATCATAGCCGACCGCCGCGCACGTATCCCGCTTGAGAGCCAACTGGTGCGCACGGCACATGAATATCCTCTCGTCGTGGCATACGCCGACGGTGCCGATGAGGAAAAGCTGCAGCAGTTGCGTGAGGCAGGTGTGGCGCTGTGGAATTGTAATACCCTGCACGAGGTCGTTCAGCGTGCCGGAGCGGAGAAGATTGACTCCATACTCCTTGAGAGCGGTGGAACGCTCAGTGAGGCGTTGCTCTCAGAGGGATTGGTAGATGAGGTGATGGCATTCATAGCTCCGAAAATAATAGGAGGCAAGAGTGCCAAGACACCCGTTGAGGGTGACGGCGTAACGATGATGGCAGATGCCATACAGTTGCGCAACCGCACTGTCACCGCCTTCGGCGACGACATCCTCATTGCGGGTGAAGTCTTCAGTTCGTCTGAAGATGATAATCCGTGAAATTAGTGTAATCCGTTGTAAAAAAGAGAATACAGTGTTCACTGGCATAATAGAGGAAATAGGAAAGGTAAAGTCCATTCGTCGCGGCACGAAGTCTGTGACGCTTGAGATAGAGGCGTCCAAGGTCTTGGACGGTACGCTGGTTGGCGACAGCATAGCCACCAACGGGGTCTGCCTTACCGTGACAAGGTTGCAGGGCAATACCGCTTCTTTCGATGTTATGCCGGAGACCGTGCGCCGCACGTCTCTCTCTGCCCTCAAGCCGGGCAGCATGGTGAACCTTGAGCGTGCGCTGACACTGCAGACACGCCTCGGCGGTCATATCGTTTCCGGACATGTTGACGGCACAGGTGTAGTCGCTCGCATGGAGAAAGACGACAACGCCCTGTGGCTGCATATCGAGACCTCGCCGCAGATTATGCGCTATATAATAGAGAAAGGCAGTATCACGATACAGGGCGTAAGCCTTACCGTGGCAGAGGTAGCCGCCAATGGCTTTGCCGTGTCGCTTATCCCACATACGCAGAATGCCACCACGCTGCACGAGGCAAGGGTAGGTGATGTGGTAAACCTTGAAAACGACGTTATAGCAAAATACGTAGAACGGTTGATGCCGCAGGGAAGCAAAGCCCCGTCTTCGCCCCTCCCGTCGGTGGAAGAAAAGATAGACCTATACCGCAACTTCCTCCTGGCATAAGAAGTCAGGCAAGTGCCTGTTAAGTATGTGGCTGTATCACAGCCACCCCTCGTTTGGCAGCAAAAATCGTTAAGTATGTGGCTGTATCACAGCCACCCTCACCAAGAAAATGAATAAAGAACTCAATACAATCGACGAAGCCCTTGAGGCACTGCGTTCAGGACAGTGCATCCTCGTCATCGACGACCCCGACCGTGAGAACGAAGGTGACCTCATCTGTGCGGCACAGTTTGCCACTACAGAGAATGTCAACCTCATGGCATCGCTTGCGAAAGGGCTCATCTGTATGCCCATGAGCCGTGAGATATGCGAACGGCTGAACCTGCCGCAGATGGTTACGCACAACAGCGACAACCACCAGACGGCGTTCACCGTCAGCATCGACCATATCTCCACCACTACGGGCATCTCTGCCGTAGAGCGTGGCATCACCGCCCGTGCCGTGGCAGACCCGTCAGCAAAGTCCATCGACTTCCGCCGTCCCGGCCACATGTTCCCTTTGCAGGCTCGCGAGGGTGGCGTGCTGGTTCGCGCCGGTCATACCGAGGCAACCGTTGACCTCTGCCGTCTCGCCGGACTTACCGAGGCAGGCCTCTGCTGCGAGATAATGCGTGAGGACGGTACCATGATGCGCACCACGGAGTTGTTGCAGATGGCACAGGAGCACAACCTCGTATGCATCACCGTCAAGTCGCTGATAGAATACCGCCGTCGCACGGAGAAGCTCATTGAGCAGGTTACGTCCGCCGAACTTCCAACGAAGTACGGCACGTTCCGTTCATACGGATATATAAATAAGGTGACGGGAGAACACCATGTGGCTCTCGTCAAGGGTGATGTCACCACTCCCGAACCTGTGCTGTGCCGCGTACACTCCGAATGTCTCACCGGCGATGCCTTTGGTTCGCTGCGCTGCGACTGTGGCGAACAACTTGCCGAAGCCCTGCGCCGCATAGAGAAAGAGGGCAGGGGAGTGCTGTTGTATCTTCGTCAGGAAGGACGTGGCATCGGACTCATCAACAAGCTCCGCGCCTATAACCTGCAGGATCAGGGCATGGACACCGTAGAAGCAAACGTGGCACTCGGCTTTGCTGCCGATCTGCGCGAATACGGCACCGGCGCCAGCATCCTTGCCGACCTCGGCATCCACGAGTTGCGTCTCATGACCAACAATCCGCAAAAGATAAGCGGCATCGACGGCTTCGGCCTTAAAGTAGTAAGTCGTGAGCCGATAGAAATAGAGACAAACGAGAAGGACGAGTTCTACATGTACACCAAGTACGCCAAGATGGGACACCTCCTCCATGTCAAGAACCCGAAAGGAAAGAGTCTCTAAAGTCCCTAAAGTCCTTAAGGACCTTAAACTCCCTATAAAAATCCAAAGAAAAAATGAAAAAGATAGAAGGTGCGCTGACCGCCCAGGGTCAGAAGATAGGCATTGTTGCCTCACGTTTTAATGATTTCATAGTCACTCACCTCGTAGCCGGTGCAGAGGACTGCTTTGTGCGTCATGGTGGCAACACTGATGACCTCACCCTCGCCCTCGTTCCCGGAGCCTTTGAGATACCCCTCACTGCGCAGAAGATGGCAGCCTCAGGCAAGTACGATGCCGTGGTATGTCTCGGTGCGGTGATTCGCGGTGCCACACCACATTTCGATATGGTGGCAAACGAGTCAGCCAAGGGCATTGCCCAGGCAGCCATGCAGTCAGGCGTGCCGGTTCTCAACGGCATCCTCACCACCGACAGCATAGAGCAGGCCGTAGAGCGTGCAGGTACCAAGGCAGGCAACAAGGGCGCCGACGCCATGCTCTCTGCCATAGAGATGGTCAACCTCAATAAATCACTATAGTTTCAGAAAATTCTGATAACTCAGAATACTCAGAATACTCAGATTATTCAGATTATTCAGAATATCTCGGAATACTCGGAATGTTCTGATTACTCCGATTACTCTGATTACTCCGATTCTTCCGATCATTCCGACAAACTCCGAAAATTTAGCAATGAAACAAGGTTTCGACAACGATAAATACATACGCATACAGTCAGAGCACATCAAGGAACGCATACAGCAGTTTAAAGGCAAGCTGTACCTCGAACTCGGTGGCAAACTTTTCGACGATCACCACGCCAGCCGCGTACTGCCAGGCTTCCAGCCCGACAGCAAGCTGCGTATGTTCAGCAAAATCAGTGACCAGATAGAAATCGTCATCGTCATCAGCGCTGAGGATATAGTGAAAAACAAGGTGCGTGCCGACCTCGGCATCACTTACGACGAGGATGTGCTGCGCCTGCGTGGCGAGTTCATCTCGCGCGGCTTCATGGTAGGCAGCGTGGTCATCACCCACTACAACGGACAGCATGCCGCCGACGACTTCCGTGTGCGACTCAAGCGCATGGGCATAAAGTCATACGTCCACTATCTCATCGATGGCTATCCGCACAACGTGACGCTCATCGCCAGCGACGAAGGTTTCGGCAAGAATGACTACGTGGAAACCTCACGTCCCCTCGTCATCGTCACGGCACCGGGCCCCGGCAGCGGCAAGATGGCAGTGTGCCTCTCGCAGTTATATAATGAGAACAAGCGCGGAGTGGAAGCCGGATACGCCAAGTTCGAGACCTTCCCGGTTTGGTCGTTGCCTCTGAAGCATCCTGTGAACATCGCCTATGAGGCAGCCACTGCAGACCTCAATGATGTCAATATGATTGACCCATTCCATCTGGATGCTTATAATAAGATTGCAATCAATTATAACCGCGATATAGAGATTTTCCCTGTCCTCAATGCTCTCTTTGAGGGTATCTACGGAAAGAACCCGTATAAGTCGCCAACAGACATGGGCGTCAATATGGTTGGTTTCTGTATCAGCGATGACGAGGCATGCCAAGAGGCATCCAAGCAGGAAATAATACGTCGTTACTACGATGCCACAAACAAATTCGCCGATGGAGCCAACAACGAGGACGAAGTGCAGAAAATCCAGCTTCTCTTCCAACAGGCTAAGATAACCACCGACTACCGCAGGGTTACCGTAGCCGCTAAGGAGCGCAGGCAACAGTGTGGCAAGCCATGTGCAGCCATCGAACTTGCTGACGGCACTATCATTACCAGTGAGTCTTCAGAACTTCTCGGTCCTTCAGCTGCGCTGATTCTCAATGCCACCAAGTACCTCGCAGGTATTGATCATGACATAAAACTCATACCGCAGGCAATGATAGAACCAATACAGAAAACAAAGGTGGAATACCTCGGAGGCAATAATCCGCGCCTTCACACCGATGAGGTACTCGTTGCGCTCAGCGTACTCTCGCAGGCTGACGACAACTGCCGCCGTGCACTTGCACAACTGCCGAAGTTCCGTAATTGTCAAGTCCACTCGACAGTTATGCTTTCTGAGGTTGACCGCAAGATTTTCAAGAAGCTCGGCGTAGGTCTTACATGTGATCCTGTAAAGAAAAAATAATCAAGTAGTTACACAGGGCGTTGTAATAGCATAGCTTTTACCTCCTAATATGTATGCTTTTACCATGTAATAGCATAGCTTTTATGCGGTAAAACCTATGCTTTTACAATGCCTTTGTAATACCATTCCTTTTACATAACGAAACTATAATCTATACTGTTAAAAAAAGCTAAAAAATGTGTTAATATTAAGAGAAACATAGTTTTCTATACAGAATTTTATTAACTTTGCATAATAAATTGTTGCCTTCGATTGGTTTCGGCGGCTATAATATTTGATGTGGCAAATAACTTGATATGAATGTAAACAGCGAAATAAGAAAGAAATCGTACGTCTCGCCCGTTATCTCGTTCGACGAGATTGAGGAGGAGCAGGCGCTGCTTGCAGGCTCACGCACGGATGGCGGTGGTAGCGAGGTTGATCCAGGTAATGGAGAAAACACTGGCAACGACCCTGATCTCGGTGGCTCCAACGGCGCCAAGGGTGCTACAGGCTCGCTTGGCGGAGGCGATGAGTATGATTTCGTGTTCGAGTACGACGAGTAATACTATGTCGTCTGCTCCTGAACATGTGATGTTGTGTGACCTATTAACACCAAAAGGAAGATGATGAGGATACTGCTTTTCCTTCTTGTATTTCTGATGCAGAGTGCTTCCTCAAAAGCCATCACCTATGAATATAGGGATGGGTTGGGGTTGATTCCATCTTGGGTGAGATGGGATATGTGCGTCGGGTATCGCGAGGATGCGAATCGTAGCAGTCGTATGATCTTGTATATGTATCAGGTTGATACGGGGAACACGGCGTTCGGCACGTTCAGCGGCGGTGGCAAGGTAATGTATGATGACCATAATTATTTTGTTTATGGTCCCATTGACAAAGCCCACGATAGGAAAGACCGCACGGCGTTGGCGGTTTCATACACGGGTCAGATGCAGATGGCTAATGCCAATCCTGACCATATATATAAGTATGACTATATGGTGGCGAAAGATACAGTGACTGCCTCGCTGGGTGACTTTACTTTGAAACACCTTGGAAGCGTGTTGAGAGTTGAGTTGCCGATGCAGAGGGATATGCGCGTCACGAGGATGGTGATGAAAACATCTGGTGACCGTTTCGCAACAAACGCCACGGTGTGCGTTGATGAAGAAACTATAACGCCAACAGCGTTTTGTGACAGCATGGAGCTGAAGATGGACAGCCTGGTGATAGGGAAGGGCGACGCACTGGTGGCATACCTGATGCTCCCTGCAACAGATTTCACGGATGATACCCTGGTAATCAAGGTTGCATCAGATGATGGGACGATAACTTCAGCAAGAGTAAAAGGCTGCAAAGTGTCTGCAGGACTTCTATATAATATAAAGGTAGGAGAAGAAGGAGAAGAAATTGAGGGTTCGGAAAACTCAAAAGAAACTAAAAACTCAGATCTCTCAGATAACTCAGATAACTCCGAAAATTCAGAGTCCTCCGATAATTCCGAGTATTCAGAGAACTCCGAGCATTCTGAAAACTCCGATTACTCCCCCTTGCAGGCAAAACCCGCGGAGGCTAACCTCGACGCAGATGGTAATGAAACCTCTCCGACAGGCCTGCTGACGCCTTTGCCAATGGCAACACCGGACGATGGACAGTTCCTAACGCTGAATACCCTCATAGGAGATGTCAATGGTGACGGTGAGGTAACGATGAGTGATGCCAACATGGTAGTAAATATCTTCCTTGGAGGAAATGTTGCAGGAGCTGACATCAACGCTGCCGATATCAATGGAGATGGAGAGATAACAATGGCTGATGCCAATGGAATAGTAAACTTGTTCCTTAATGGACAATAGAGATATAGAATAGTAAAACAATATAGAAAATAATACTGTAAGCAATACAGAAATTAATTCGAACTATAAACCTGACGCGAAATATTAAGTTATGAAGAATATACTGACATTTTCAATCATTGCATTTCTTGCGGCGCTGACATCTTGTTCATCAGAGGATATCCTCGGTGACGTACAGGTGACAGAGCCGAAGGAGGGTACTGAGGCTGCCATCCCCGATGTTGTATCTGGCGATGCCTCACGAAGCGAATTGTACTATGACAATGGTAGCATGAGCTTCATGTGGAATGCTGGTGACGGTATTGCTATCTATCCTAAGTTCGTTGATGCTGATAAGCAGGGATTCTTTGGTGCAGAGTTAAGTCCGCGAACAGACTATCTGTATGTGTTGGAAACGGCTCATGCAGAAACTAACCCTGCACTTAAGGGTTATGTGACAGGTAAGTTCGGTGAGACAGATGATGAGTCTTCAAGGTTGACGATAGCGGGAACGACTGAGTTCTATGCTTGGAGTCCGAATACCAGTACCCGTCAGTCTATAGCAACACCTGAATATGGATACTTGGAAATGCCGGTTGATTTTACAGGTCAGAGGCAGGCAAGCAATGTTGCCATATCTTATTATCAAGAGGACAATGCTGCTTATACTGCATCGGAGAAGGCGGCATCGGGTCACCTTGGTGACTATGATTTCATGTACTCTTTGGCAGAGCAGGATCCTACCAACTTATATACCTATTTTGAGTTTAAGCATGTGCAGGGATTCGTGCGCTTCTATATGAAAGTGCCAGATCCGGATGTAGAGCAGGTGTTCGACTCTCTGTTGCTTTTCCGTAAGAACGAGGGTTTGGAACAATATAAGTTCACTACAAAGGGAACATTTGATATGGAGGCAGAGGTCCTGACTCCTACCGAGCAGCCCTCAATGCTTAAGTTGCTCCTTGGCACCAACGGCTTCGACCTCATCGACCATGACAGCGAAAGCCCACGCTATGGCAAGACATCCAATCTGTATCTGCGCAAGGGCAACTATATTATGATATGCTATATGGCAGTAGCACCGGTAGATCTTATGCTTGATGCCCATCCAAAACCGATTCTTTATCTCTGTAGCCATACAGGCACAGGAGATAATATGATAAAGAAATACTATAAGGCCACACTTGCAAAGAAGAAGATTGAGGCTGGAAAACTTTATCAGTGGTCTTCTGCCCTCGATGAGGAAGAACCTATCACATTCGAGGAAATTGAAGTAGAGGAATGGAAAGAAGAGGTTGGTTACACCAACACTGTTACCGACAGCACCTCTGGTGAGGATAAAGAAGGTCACGGTACGGAAAACTGGTAATGATTTAATTCATAATGCATAATTCATAGTTTCGGAATTTAACTGACTATTTTCATGATAAAGACTAAACACATACTTATGGTGAGTGTCGCCGCCCTCATGACGGCATGTTCCAGCGACGAACTGGCGCTGACACTTCCCGACGGTTACGATGAGATAAATTTCACCGTAGGCAATGGTACCGCTAACCTTACTCGTACAGAGGGTTACCTGCCGTATGACTATGACCGTGACCCGCACAGCATGAGTGTATTCGGATGGTACAACCTGAGTGCGGAAAATATGGTGAAGCCAGCCAACACGATGTTCAACAATGTTGAGGTTACGGCAGGACGTGATGATGAGAGTGGTCTTGTGTCTTGGACATACGTCAACAAGAAATATTGGTTTGACTATGCTGCTTATTCGTCATTCGATTTCTTTGGTTGCATGCCTTACGATGCATCTGCATCTCTTGTATCAGGAGCAGCGGTTGGTAATGCCCAGAGCTATGAACTCTCCATGGATGTTGAGTTTGCAGAAGGTGCAGCGTTCTCACCTGTTGAAACTGCGCTTATGTGTGCTCTGCCAGAGCATAAGAGGTCTGCAGAGGGTGTCATTCCGTTCAAGATGGATCAGACGCTCACAGGTTACACTCTCGTGTTCCAGCTTGGTGAGCAGATGGATGCCTTGCGTGATTTCATTGTCAAGGAGGTAAAGGTATATGGTAACTCTTTGGCACATAGTGGCCATGTGTCTCGCACCTATACCTATGATGGTGACGAAGGAGTATGGAGTGCCGGAAATATCACATGGACTGTAACTCAAGATGACTATACCGATATCCCAAGCACCACCGATGTGGTTATACCATATAAGAATAATTCAAATGATGTGGCAGACCTCGTGCCGTATTATACCGATCCTGTAGCGGAAGTTGGTAATACACCGGCAAAGCCAGGCACCATGCGTGTTACCAACGTGCCTGTACAGTGGGGCAATGCCATATATGTGATACCTGTGGCAGGATTCAATCCTACATTCCAGGTGAAGTATGACGTTGTAGTGCAGGATGAGGAAGGTCATGACATCATTACACGTCATGATGTTGTCAGCACCATACAGTTCAACCCTGACTTCTTCAAGCGTCTTACCAAGAATGCAGAGGAGAGTCCTGTAAAGATGGGTTACACAAGACCAATCAACATAAAGATTGTGCCTGATCACCTCTACGTCCTCGCCGATGCCGACCAGACATTCGGTTACATGCCAGTGTCAGACTGATGTGAATGGGTGTACGGTATGGGACCGTAAGGAACTCATGGATGAATCAGTATAAAGAAAGGAGGAGAATATGGAAAGGCTAAGAACAATTAGTCCAGAGGCTCTGCCTTATTGGAATATGATTAAGGATGCCAGTCCAGAGGTGAAAAATGAGTTGGGATATTACCTCATAAATATTCCCGTTAGTATGGGAAAAGATAATGAGACAATATCATCATCTCATAAAGTGGATGAAACAGATCCACAGACTGAGGCTTTTTTGGCTAAGTTTGCTGGCAAATGGCCCTTCGAGGGCGTGACGGCGGCGGAGCTTACAAGCATCTGTGAAAGTAATCGAAAATATCCGGGGCATACGCCTTGAGAACTGAGTTACGAGAGAATGAGAGAAATTAAAGAGAAGGAGATAGAGATACTTTGTTACCTATACTAAACTAACGTGAGATTCACTGACTAACTAAAAAGACAAATAAACAAGTCAAACAAACAGAACTAATAAACAAAACTGACAAACAAGACTTAAACAAGCAAGACTTAAAAACCCTGTTTTGATTAAGTACGAGTAATAATTAGAGAAACTAAAAAAATAAAATATCATGAAGAAGAACCTTTACTTTACCAATTTTAAGACGGCTGTTGCAGCCTGTAAGGAGAGAGGGCATGATGGTTTGAATGGTTTTCCGGGGAGTTCCGCGGAAACGATTCGTCGTTTGTGGACATCCGTGGTCCTCATGATCCTTATGATGGTTGTGAGTGGCAGTGCGTTCGCAGGAGTTCATTTTTCGCAGAATTATGAAGCTGCAGGTGCTGTTCCTGATTGGACTACTAGTGTTAGTGGTCGTTTCACTCCTATCATAGTTGAGGAAGATGGTAATCATTATCTCACTGTGGATCAAGATCAGCGTGTCAATAATGGATGCATATTGTCATCTAGTAGTCTGATAGGAAAGGTTCCTGCAGATGTAAACGAACTCACTATGACGTTCGATTTGCGTTTGGCACCATCAAATGATCAGACACCTAATGAGTTTACGATTGCTGATGGTGGCACAGGTTTCGTCCTTAAATTGGTAAACAAAGGGGTGAATTCTACCATATGGCAAATCAATGATAGTACTACACAGACTGTCACTATGGATGTAGATAAATGGTACTCTTACAATATTGAAATATTGGAAGGGTGCGTTTTCGTTACTGTGACAGATAAATCCTCTGGTAATGTTGTCTTGGCTCGTCAAAAGGTTAAAAACATAATTGAAAAATTTGGCCTTGGTAATATGTCATTTGTCACTAAGCGTAACAATGCTAATATTGCTATAGACAATGTGAAGGTTAGCAGTAAAGCAGTTGTGAAACAGTGGGATTTTACTAAGTTTTCTGAAAAAAATCTTACTTTAGATACCGATAATAAAATACAATCAGGAAATGTAGCCCGTTGGAATGGAACTAATTTTAATAGGGATTTATATCTATGTACGGATACAGAAGCGGAGGGATTGTATTTAGATGGAGATGGACCTTGGCAAATTTTATCAAATTCGACAGGATTATATCTTTCTAAAAAAGGAGATAGACCTTTTGCTATTACCGGTCTGTCAAAAGATGATGTAATCTTGATAAAGCTATATGACCAAGCGATAACAAGTGGTGTTATTCCTAAAATTTGGGGTGTAAATAATTCTGAATTATTATTATTAAACTCTGGGTCTATATATGCATTAATAGTGGCATCTGACGGCAATGTAGCAGTCAATCTTGAAAAATATTCCGCAGTAAAATCAATCTCTGTCCTCCGTGAGGATAAGCCTGTATTCGTTGATTTCTCCAATGGAGAAAACACAGGGGTGGCTGGCACACTTCCTGAGGGGATGGAAGTGCAAAAGGGTTTGTCATTCCTTGTACCGGTAAATACATCTATGTATAAGAGTGGTTATACACTTGCAGGATGGGATAATGGAACAGATACCATAGCTTGTGGAGGAGAGTCTTCTGCATTGGTTGCAACAACCTATGTTTCTGTGTTTAAACAAAACGAGGTAGTTCGTACAGATTCCAAAAATCCTGTCAGCGCAAGTTTCACTGATGTTAAGTGGACAGAACCTGGTACGCAGGATTATTATGTAACACAAACAGCATTCAACGGAGAAACGCAGGATGTCGGTGCAATGGTGGATGGTAAGACTATTACACTGTTAGACATAATTCCAGGTACCAAGATTACGTTCCCAGCTGGAACGGTGGGTGATTATTCTGCCACAGATGTTACAGTAGCGGAAAATACCTGGACCTACAATGGTTCTGCCACTTCGCTTGAAATTACATATAGTGGTTCGGCGGCATCAACATCTTTAATAGTCACTTTCCCGCTTACGCAAAAGCCGGTTATCAGAACGGATATTCGTGATGTGTATGCAGCAAACCTGAATGCGGAATTACCAATCACTGTTGGTGCTATTCAGGCAGAAACCTATCAGTGGTATACTAATAGTGTATGCAGTACTGAGGGTGGAACGATTATTTCCGGAGCAAACTCCAGTACATATAATGCACCGACTACTACAAAGGGTAATGCATATTATTATTGTATGGTAGGTAATTCGGCTGGTAATGTAATTTCAAATGTTGCCCGTGTTCGTGTCGATGATTATGTGTCGTTTGACTTTACAGCGATGTCTGAAGATGATATGAACTACACCACAGATAGTATCAAGGGTTACTCTGGTGTAGTACAGACGATGAAAGATAGTATTGAGTGGGATTGTATGCCTATCATTTCGCCATATCACATGACAGGTTATTTTGGCGTCATGACCACTGAAGTCAGCCTTCAGACGGGTAAAGGTTTCAGTAATAACAATGTTCGTGGTGACCGCACGTTGATAATGTATGGTCTCAAACAGGGTGATGTTGTTGTAATCAAGGGTAAGAGCCTGACTGGCGGACAGATTGTACAGAATGAGAAGAATGCAGACTATGGTCGTGCCAGTGTTGATAGTTTGGTAAACGCCAATGGTACGGATGTGGAGATACTCGTTACCATGAAAACAGATGGTGACTTGGCATACCTGCTGAGACGTCAGAATATCCAGGAGATACATTCTGTGATGATGCCGAACAAGTATCGTCCTACGGTGACGACTGACCTTGATGGCGAAACACATACCCTTGCACGTGGTGAAACACAGACTTTGACGGTAGCAGCCACTGCTGGCGACAGCAATGCGCTGACCTATCAGTGGTATCGTAGTGATGCCAATACAATTAAGGGTGGATTGGATGTCAACTCGTTTGGCAGTCAGGCTATTGAAGGAGCGACTTCTGCTTCATATACTACAGAAGCAAACCAGTCGTACTACTATTTCTGTGTAGTATATAACAGTGTGACAGGTGCTGCAGCAGTGACACCGCACAACACTCGTATACAATGCAAGCCACAGGTTACATACGAATGTACTGACCCAGACGTAACAGGCGTCTTGCCTCCAACAGAAATTGTTGAGATTGGTGGCCAGCATACTGTGGAACAACATAACCAGTTGTTGCATAAGGAAGGTTACACTCTTACAGAGTGGACTGCAGAGAAATTGACAGATGACAGTGTTTGGACATATAATTTTGGTGAGTCATATTATATCGTCAACGACACGAAGATAACACCTGTATTCACAAAGAATGAACAGACTCTTAAAAATATAATCAAGAATGTCGAACAACAATGGCAGTTTGGCACCACAAATGGTGCTCCTGCTGTTGCATGGACGGATAGTGAGGAGCATCCTTTCGTTGAGCAATGCGTTGTTTCTGGTGAAACTCAGGATGGTGCTATATTTGTGACTTCTACAGGTTTTGATAATTCTACTGCTGCAGGTGAATATGTTGCAGTGGCAGCAGGAACCACGATTAAAATTCCGGTTAAGTATGGTACTACTGTGACGCTCTATGCAAAGGAGGGCGAGACACCTTCTGCAACATTCATGGCCAGAGACCTTAACAGAGCGGTTGCTTTGACAGGTGATGCCAACGTTTTGACATATCAATACTATGGTGGCGACAGTATAGCTACGCTGACACTTTCTGCTGGTAATTATGAGAAACTGCATTTGAAGCATATACCGTCAGGTATGCCTGTAATTCAGGCTAATTTGCTTGATGACTATTATGCAGAAACTGGCAAGGAGTATACCCTTACAGTGGATGCTTCTGATTTGTGTCGTTATCAGTGGTATAAGAATACAACGAAGTCAAACACTGGCGGTACTCCTATTACTGGAGCTACAACAAAGTCGTTGACAGTCAGCAGGAATACCGATGGCTCGGAGTATTATTATATGACAGTGACCAATGACCATGGTACGGTTGCTACGAACTGTGCTCAGGTGAACTTCCAAACTTATGTTACCTATGATTTCACCGCATGGGATTGGACCGATGTAGAGACTTCTTATTTTGCAAAAGAAGATTATACGATGATTCGTCTGCCAGGTGGTGCTATAATTCAGGCATTTAACTATCCATACGGTCTTCGTGGTATGATAGGTTGTTATGCTGCTACTTTGGTACCGAACGAAGGTAAAGGTGGTCTCTATAATGGTGGCGGTGGTGGCCGTGAGCTTGCCATTCCACACATGAAGAAAGGTCAGCATCTTACGATAACAGGTGATGTTGACTGCTTCAAGGAGTGTGCCTTCCTTTATAAGGGTTTGCATAACAAGAATAATCATATGGCAGAGGAAGCTGGTGATACAATTCCTGGTGCTGCAACCTATACTTATGAGAAGAAAGACGATAATACTCGTGTAGAAATAGATGTATTGACAGATGGTGCAGTAGTATTCTATTTCAACCCACGTTATCATACCATATACACAATTAGACGTCCGAGTATCAACACTCCTGTCATTAAGAAAAATCTTGACAAGGAATATGTAGTTGAGAAGAACGAGGAGGTGACACTTACTGTTCAGGCAGAGCTTTCTGCTCCAATTGTAGGTGATAGTCTGACGTATCAGTGGTTTGAAAATACGACGAACAGCAATAAGGGCGGTACAAAGATAGAAGGCGCTACGGATCCTTCTTACACTATTGCTAAAGTAAATGCTAATAAATTCTATTATTGTCTCATATCTAATTCTGCAACGGATGCTACAGTTGCTACCATACCAGCAGCTGTGGGATTCTATGTGACAGTAAAATATGTAAATAATGATGTAGTAGCAACGGGTGAATGTCCAAAGGATCAAAGAGTACAAGGTGGTCTCTCTATTGTAATGCCTGTCAACCAGACATTGTACAAGGAAGGTTACACTCTTACTGGATGGACAGATGGTACAACGGCTACTAATATTGGAGAAGAATACACTCCAGCAAATGATGTGACACTGTATCCTGTATTTGTAGAAAACAATGCAGATGCAGCCTTGACTGCACGTCCTGAGGCTATGACAACGCGTTGGGTGTTCAGTACTGTCAACGGTTCTGCTGAATATAATAATAATGTATCAGCAAATGTCAATCAGGAGACTATTAACAACTATACCATTGACCTTGGTGTTACAATGACAAAGGGTGACAACCAGCAGCATGCAGAGTACAATGCAAGTGGTTGGATGGCAGCAAATGGTGCCGACTTCACCATTCCTGTTGTCAGGAATACTAAGATATATGTAGATGTATATAGTACTGCCACGGGAATCACCATTAATGGTAATGCACTGGCATACAGTGCGGCTAACGGCCAGACTGGTAATGTGGAGTATGTATATACCTACACTGGTGCTGCCGGCACTATAACGCTCAATGTGGGTAACAACTACATTAAGCAGATAATTGCAGAGTATCCTGCACCAGAGATACTCAAGGCAGACCATGCAGAGTATGACGTAACTATTACTTCTGACAAGGTAAGCCGCAAGTCTGCCGTCATCACTCTGACGGGTCGCAACCTCGTGGCAGGCCAGGAGGTTAGTGTAGAAAAAGTAAGCAACGGTTCCGACATTACTGTCAGTCCAGAAACATTCACTGTGGCTTCTGACGGTACTGTGAACCAGCAGATTCTTGTGACATACAGCCAGACAACTGTTCAGGCTGACGGCGTCGCAACATTGAGGTTCTTCTACAGCAATGACGTTAAGCCGGAAGTTAAGGTGAACTATGGACGTACTGTAGCATTTGCAGGTAACACAACAGTTACTGCGGTTACAGACAAGACCGTATGGGATTGGAGTCTTGCTGACAACGACATCGTTCCAGTGCAGGATTCTTATATGTCCTTCAGCGACGTTACGCTTGGAGAGAACGTAGAATGGCCGGCTGGCGTAAATGCTGCGAACCTCGCAGGTTCTGGACGTTACTTCTCGCATAACACTGTGAAGAGTTTCGAAGGTACAGAATTGTATTTCGAAACCACTCGCAAGGGTACTGTAGAGGTAGAATTCTCAGCTGCTGGTAATGGTAATGTATCACTTGCCGTCAACGGAGAGAACACTACATACAGCAGCAGTGGAACTACTAAGGTGGTAACCGGTAAGATACAGGTACCTGCTGGTGGCGTGTTGTTGCAGGGACGTGAGCAGGGCATCAACTCTGGTGAGAAGATGATGCGTGTATATAAGATTACATTCATACCTGATGCAGAAACCCCGATAATAACGCTTGACAAGTCAACATCATCGTTCACACTCTCTACTACAGATATGAGTCTTCCTGACGATGACCCAGACAAGGAAACTATATACTACACTACGGATGGTACAAAACCAACGAGAGAAAGTTATGTATATAATGGCACACCTGTGTCTTTGGCAACTAATGTGACTATTCACGCTATTGCCATGGCAAAAGCCAAGAACAACTCTGATATGGCAGAACTCGTGACTGACATGACGACCTACAAGCTCAATGTGAACTTGTATCCGAGTGATGAGGAAGGACGTATAGAGATTTCTCCAGTATCAGAGGACGGCACATACACCGAGAATGCCACAGTAACCGTGCGCGGCTATGCCAAGAGTGGATATGGTCTGCTTGGTTGGACAACGTCACGTGCGAATATCGGTACGCAGACATATTGCGGCACCGGTTCCTCAATGGAAGTGACAATCAACAGTACGGCAAATGACTATTGGGCTGTATTCTCTACTGGTCCGCAGGGAACTGTAAACTATGATTTCACTGGTGCTGTATTCTATACAGTATCAGGTGAGAACATGATAGACTATCAGGCAAGACTTGATTACGAGGATGATCCAAGTAAAACATTGGAAGAGTATAGAGCAGAATGGGCTGAGACCCTTGCTGATGCATATGAGCAAATAGAGGGTTATGACACATTTAAGTCACCTATAACCTCTACATCAATCTCTGTTCCTTCAAACTATCCATTGCATACAATGGATGGTCTTGATGGTGGTACGTTCACATTGCAGTATTGGCAGGATGCAGAGGAGAACAGGTATGACCTTGGTACGAATACGCTCTTCAAGCCAAACCAGACATCTGTTACGCTTTATCCTGTATTCAAACAGAATGAGGATACGAACTTCATGGAAGCTCGTAACTCTGGCTTCAATGTGACATGGGATTTCCGTAAGGCATACGGTGCACATCCAATGACATTGCCTTCAGGAGTGAGTGGAAGATACTACTCTACCCACGCAACGATGGATTATTACGCTCGTGGTTCATTGCAGAAGGACAAGACAGTGGACTTGGCAATAAAGATCAATACAGAAGGTGTGGAGCAAACAGATGATGCATTCACCAACGAGGATCTTGACGAGTGGGCAACACTCAAGCAGGGAACCAAGGTAACCATACCGTCAAGCTATGGTGCTAAGATTATCGTGGCTACATACGCCAAGATGAATGCTGATGACGGTGGTACTATGATTAACGGTAAGCACCCTGACAATATCCATGACGAGAATGTGCCTAAGACTTCTGACGGTGCATACCTCTATACATGGACGATGGGATCCGATGATCAGGAGGTTGACCTCGTGATTGGCAATGACTATTCGTACTATAAGTATATCAATGCTGTGTTCAAGGATGCTGAGAAGGTATATCTCAAGTATTATACAAATAATGATGAGGATGGTACAGTTACAGCTAAACTTGATGAGAACGAAGACTATGTTGCTGAGTTGACGAATTTGGGTTACGCTTATCCAAAGGGTAGTAATGTGACACTTACTGCAACTCGAAACATTTACCATAGGTTGCTCTACTGGCTTGATGACAAGGGAGCCAAGATTTATCCTGATGGTACGTATGAGTTGGCAAATGGCAATACAGGTACTATTAGTTCCGGAAAGGTTATCAATGGCATAACTTATAAGGGAGTCACAAATGAGACTGACATGAAATATACTGTTAGTTTCGAGATGAATAAATTCTACGAGTTACAGGCTGTGTTTGGTGACATGACCACATACTATGTTAACTTTAGTGTTGGCGACGGTGATGGATTGGCATTGCCTCTGCAGCACATAGAGCATGGTCGTCAGTTGATTATGCCTGCATGCAACTACAACCTCTATCGTGATGGCTATACATTGAAGTATTATGTAGAGTCTGGTCATGAGGATGGTCAGCATTATGAGTTCGGACGTTCATACAATATAGATCGTGATATGCGACTCAAGCCTGTGTTTGAGAAGAATACAAAGTCTATTGATGATATTTCCGACGTGAATGGTGTGACTGCAACATGGGACATGAGTAAGATGGACTTTGACTTTAGCAATGCACGTGGTCACATCGTTGCTCAGTTGCCGATAGATGAAAACAACACCATCGACATGAGATGTTATGTTGAAGCTAAGAATGCAAGTTATTTTGCATACACCAATGAGGGTATTGGAGAGTTCTCTCAGGGTGCATTCCTTAAGGTGACAACAACTAAGAATAGTACAGTATCTGTTGTTGCTGCTACTGGTATGCCTTTCGAAGCCAAGCAAATTAAAATTGGTGGTAATGAGACTGCTGCAGGTGCGACGGTAAGCTATGGTGACAATGAGAATGAAGTAAATGTGACAAGAGATTCTACCAAGATTGAGTTTGCGAAGGATTCAAGAATCAGTAGTTTCAGTGTTACATTCAGAAAAGTATCGAGTGACCTTGCATTAAAGTCTGTTACTATTGGTGGCGTTGCTCTCTCTGCCGAGGAACTGCTGGCATTGAAGAATACTCTGAACCATTCATACAGTTGTGAAGCAAGCACGGTTTATGCTGCTGATGGTGTGATGCCAGAAGTAACGGCTACAGCTAATGAAGAAGGTGGTGAGACAGCTGTGACGCAGGCAACTGTTGAAAATAATACAGCTGTTGTGCTTCTCAAGAAGGGTGGAGTGACAATCCAGACCTATAACATTAACTTCACGCTGACAGGCAAGACCGCTCCAGTGGTTGACACCTTGAAGGTGAACGGCATTGTAGCAGAAAATGGTTCTGTAAGTACAGCACAGGGTGTCAATGGCGTGATTACATTGGTATTTGACCACGCTATGAAGACAAAAGACGTAGAGTCAGGTGCAGACGCTTTGAACCAAACACTTGACTGTGTGGTATCAGGACGTTACATGAATCTGACATACTGGAATCTCAATCCGAATGAATCATACACGCTGACTATTCCTGCTAATACGCTTGAAGATATATATGGTGAGAAGAACGCAAGTGAAATCAGTGTATCTTTCACCACCGGTTCTTCTTCAAGTTCCGTTGACAAGCAGATGTTCAACTTTGTGGTAACTCACAAGCAGAATTGGGATTCAAGAACTCAGGTTACACGTGATTCCATACAGGTTGTAAGTGATGAGGTGATTTCTAACCTTGAGAATCTCAACATCAAATATGGTACACTCGAGTATGGTATTAAGTTGGCGAACTCAACAGAAGGTTCTGATCGTTTCTACATCTTCGTACCTAATGGAGAGTACAATATGAAGGGCTCGTCAAGATTGACCGCCGGTGAGTTGGGTAAGACTGCATACGGTAAGGATGAAGACGGTAATTACAGCAGCTCTGTGATGATTGATATTTCACAATACGAGAATGGTGAGTATTACGCCGGACGTTCTGTGATTACTCGTAGCAATGTATCTATCATCGGACAGAGTCAGGATGGCACTGTGATTTACAATGATCCACAGGTATGTGGTTCTACAAACTCTACAGATAAACCAGTGTTCTTGTCTTCTACAGTAAGAATAGACTCTGATGTAGAGAATACCTACTTCCAGGATCTGACTATTGAGAACCGTTTCTGTGACTCTCAGAGTGGCAGTCCGACAGCGAATATTGTAAATGGTGGTGGTGCACCTGCATTCTACGACAATGGTATGCATACAATCTGTAAGAACGTGACGATGAAGGCCCATGAAGGAACTTACAGTTCACGTGCTTGGGAAGGTAACGGCATCGCACATGCAAAGGTTGTCCACAAGACTGACAACTACTATGAGGACTGTGCAGTATGGGGCACACACTGGTTCATACATGATCAGGGTCAGGCATGGTTCGAGCGTCCTACTATTGTGCTGCGCTATCGTACCAATTCTGCAACAATTGCAGCGACAGAACATTTTGCAGACTCTCATCCATGGGGCTACGTGCTTCATAACGGTAAGGTGAAAGCTGAGAACTCAGCAGCAAAGAACCAGCAGGAAAACAAGTTCTGTCTTGCTTCACCGATGCGTCAGGCTCCTACGGTCAACTTCATTAACATGAAATTTGACGTAACACCTAACGCAGTGGGCTATTCAGCTTACAATACTGGTGCAACAATCCGATTCCATGAGTATGGTTCGAAGAACAGCACAGGCAATGACCTTGACCTCACACGTCGTTCATTGAGTGCTCTGTCACCAGCACCTGGTTCAGAGGATTGCATCCTCTCTTCAGAAGAGGCAGCGGAATACACTCTGCGCAATGCTCTCGGAGGTGACAATGCTTATGATCCTACCATCTACACCAAGCCGATATCTATGGCAGGCTGTAACTTGAGAAACACCACTACAGACCTTGGTGACTGCGTGATGAGATGGAACTCTGTAGAAGGTGCTCTCTGCTACTTCGTATTCCGTGTTGACAAGGCAACAGGTGATACTCTGTTCTATACCATAGCTTCGGATGCATCGTTCAAGCCATCAGAGAGACAGAATGGAAGCTACTTCATCATTCGCGCTGCCAATGAGCGTGGTGGTCTTGGTGAGCCTTCAAATGCGGTAATGTATAAGTTGCTCGACAGCTATCAGGTGACCGTCAAGGAGGTAGGTCCTGTTACAGGTAAAGGCTGGAGCACGGTATGTCTGCCAGTGAATGCAACATTTAGTGAGTCTGACGATATCACGGTATATGCAGCTATCACAGCCAATAACACTACGTTGGGTCTGAAGAAGATTACACCTGCTGATGGTTTGGCGAAGGGTTATGGTTATGTGATATACGCAAAGGCTCCTGCTACCTATACCTTCAAGGGTACTCACAACGATCCTCGTCCAGTACAGGATGGAGTATTCTCAATCCTTGGTGGTAATCCGGAAGATCACGCTGTCAGCGTAGGCACGCTCAATCTCTATACCTTGGCATACAAGTCAGAGATAAGCAGCCAGATAGGCTTCTATAAGTTCGTTGGCAGCCAGATACCGGCACGTAAGGCATACCTCTCTGTTGATGACCTTAAGGCTAAGGGCTTCTCTGTTCAGGATCTTGGTTCAAAGGGCATGGGCATGATATTCATTGACGATGAAGAATTTGATGAGGATGTCACCGACGTACAGGGCGTGAAGGAAGACAACGATGACAGTGATGCCATCTTCGATCTGTCCGGTAAGCAGGTTGACGGTTCACAGATGCGTGAAGGCCAAATCTACATCATCAATGGTGAAAAGAGAATGAAGTAAGAAAGTGGTTATATAAGGCTATGTAATAGCAGCCACGTTACTGTATAAAAAGCATTCATATTACGGTGTAAAATCTGTAATATGAATGCTTTTGTTATAGCCCTTTTTGGGGGGAGTGATAGTGGAGTAGAAAGGGAGTGATAGTGGAGTGATGGGGACATTTGTTAAACTTACCTGTATTATGCTTTCTGTTAAAAAAACTGAAATATCATGTCCAAAATAAGAATATTTTTCTCTTATTTAAGAATAATTATTACCTTTGCAGATTGGAAACTAATACTATCGATTCAATAGGTTATGTATTCAATAGGCAAATTGTTAAGAGTAAAAGGATTAGAAGAGAAGTATTTTTGTGTTTCAACGAAAGGGCGTGCGTATAGTATGCTCTTGTTGTCGTTGTATCTTGTTTTTGACTGTTTGGTAGCCTCAGCACAGGTTGTTCAGCCTGTTTCTCCTATGTATGATTTCAGGAGCTGGAGCGCAACCACAATCAGTAATCTTCAGGCTGTGGCGTTGGCAAACGATGATGCGAACATTACGTCAGACACTCCGTGGTCAACATCGGAAAGTGCTACGCCAGGTGTGACATCAGAAACAAACGACGGGCATGGTTTTTATAATCATGCTGTAGTGACAGATGCGGCTCTTGCGGCTAATGGCACGGCAGTAACTGAGGTGGCAGGACTGACGGTGAATGCTCCTTCACATGGTATTGGCATTATTAATGACATTGCTTCCACATCTCTTGGTGATTATGCTAATAGTAGTTATTTGTGGTTGATGAATAAAACTACTTATGTTGTAATTCCAAATGTGCTATGTGGTGCAACAATAACTGTGGGCGTGGAGAGCCATAATCCCAGTAAGGGACGTGGTGTAGAAGCATTTTACAAGGATGCCAATGGTGAATGGCAGTCAATAGGGAAATACACGAGTAAAGTATTTGCGAATAAAACGTTTGACATACCTGTCGTACCTGGACTTACTTCAACGGAGGTGAAGTTGCAGGCCACGGACGGTATGCACCTTTATTATATTGATGCCCAGATAAACGGCATGAAAGTGCTGACAAATTCTCTGAACCTGACAACAGGTGACACCCGTACCCTTGTTGACGGTACAGACTATGAGAACCGCAGTGGAGCAGCCATAACATTCAGTACTGGTAACGTGGATGTTGCGACTGTTGATGCCAACGGTGTCATCACTGCTGTCGGAGTGGGAGAGACAACGATAACCCTCAGTCAGCCTGCCTCAGGTGACTACGCAGCCTCTACCCAGACCATAGCAGTATCGGTAATCAGTACCAATGTGAACCCTACGTTCACTACAAACCTGAATGCAACATATAGTGTGCTGCAGGGACGTACCGTCTGCATGAAGGTGGATATGATAGACGGTGACACCTATCAGTGGTACACCTGTACTGACATAGATGGTGAGACGGGTAAGACAGCCATCGAAAACGCAACATCCAATACATACAATATACCAGATGAGTGGCCAAACGGCGTGTACTATGTATATTGTCTTGCCACCAACAGCGAGAACGGCAACTATACAAGGTCGAATGTCGCTACGGTTACGGTGTCGCCAATGACACATACCTTTGACTTTACGTCATTATCGGCGCAGACGCTGGCTAATATGGCAGCAGATAATGTGAACTGGACACCGTATGAGAAAGGAACCCAGACAGCAGGCGCCAATGATGACATGGGTTATTATACTGCAAATGCCATGACAGACTTCAGCCTGTTGTCGGCAAATGGGGAGAACCTGAGTGAGACATATCCTCTGTTGTTTGCCGCCAAGGGTAAGAGCCTTGCATTCGGTTTTATGTATGACATGCCGACTGCTGCTATCAGTGGCGCAACACAGTATTACAACGGTTCAGGCATGTTATGGCTGACGTCTGGAGGAAATTCTTCCATTGTCATTCCAAACGTAAAGTGTGGTTCCATATTGAAGATTGGTCTGGAGAGTCATAAGAACTCAGACGGCCGTGGTGTGACGTTGTATTATGGTTCTAACAACAACAATACCTGGACCAAGGGAGATGCATACAAGCCGATGCTGTTTACAGAATATGAAATCACCGTTCCGGGAACTGATGAAGTTACGGATCTGAAACTGGAAGCCACCAGTGGTACCCACATCTATTACCTTGATGTGGATATGCAGGGATTCAGGCTCCTCAGCGATACCAAGTTGATGGAACAGGGTGAGGAATATACGCTTGTGGAAAATACAGACTATGCCAAGTTAGGCAGTGATGCAGTTGTGAAGGCTATCTCCTCAAGTGACGAAACCGTTGCCACTGTTGACGAAAACGGTAAGATTACAGCCGTTGGCATTGGTACGGCAGTCATTAGCGTAAAGCAGGAGAAGGAAGGTGTGTATAGCGAGACTATACTCGAGCTTACGCTCAACGTAAAGAAACTTTATACAGTAACATACGACAAGGGAAGCGACAGTGCAGTGAAAGGCCAGGCACTTGGCGCAGTACGTTATGAAGAGAATGCCGAGATAAAACTGCCATCGCCAAACCGTCTTATGTATAAGGACGGCTTCACCATGACAGGCTGGAGCGATGGACAGAATACATACGTCTTTGCTGATGACTATACAGTGACGCACAATGTAAATATGGTGCCGGTATTCACTGCCAACACCACAGGCAAGACATTGTCGGCACTCGCTAATGCTGAGACAGTGACATGGCAGTTCGGCCGTACCAACGGTGCACCATCAATGGATTGGAATGCAGCTTCGGCACAGCCAGGTTACCTTGTTGCACAATGCAATGTGAATGGAGAGACACAGGATGTAACGCTGAAAATCAATACCCAGGCAGAAGGCGCAGGATTTACAAATGCAGAACGCGCAGACAAGGCCGATGCACAGGTAGGCGATCACACGGTGTTCACCATCCCTGCTGCAGAGCACATGCAGATAACAATCAACAACGTCAGCGGTGCTGCACCGGCAGCGACCATCTCTGCAACAGGCTTGGAAGCAACAGAGATGACGTGGAATTCATCTGCCAAGACTCTTACATATACATACGACGGCAATGCTTCGGAAGTAATCATTGACGTTGCTGCTGTTGAATTCCTCGATGGCATTACGGTGAAGTATCCCCGTCCGTCAGACTTCGCTATTGTGGAGAATGCCGGAACGCTTGACATGACAGAGAGTGAGAAGCATACACTGACAATAGATGCAGACTATGTCACATCGTCTGACGGTGCTATGACCTATACGTCGAGCAATGATGAAGTGGCAACGGTTACTGCTTCTGGTGAGATAGTTGCCAGAGGTGCAGGTACGGCAGTCATCACTGTCAAGCAGGCCGCTACCAGCGACTGCTGCAAGGGTGAGATAAACTTTACCGTGAACGTGACCGCAACAACGCAGAATGTAGTGATTACAAATAACCTTCCTGCAACAGCAGAGGGATATATCAAGAGTACCAACATATTCAGCATTGCGGCAGACAATGCCTCACACTATCAGTGGTATGTATGCACCAATGCCAACAAGAGCGGTTCAACAGCCATAGCAGGTGCTACCGAACCAGAATACAACTTCCGTCCGGCAACCGTTGGCGTACATTACATATATTGTGTTGCCAGCAACTCTAAGAACAGTGTAGCATCTGTTGTCTGCAAGGTTACGGCAAACCGTAAGTTGCAGTGGACCTTTGCACAGACTGCAGAAGAGGTTGCGGCTATTCAGACAGCTATAGATGGTGGCAGCGACTATTGGGGAACATCCTCAAATGGCCGTTATGTGACGAATCACATATACACAGGTGAAGAGGTGATGATTGATGAAAGTACACCACTCCCAATCATGGAAGGACTGCTTGTCACTGGATCATCTTCAAACCAGTTGCTCGTTGGTTCGCCGACCAATACGAACTACAACCGTCTGCAGTTGAATGCAGAATACACGATAACCATTCCAGGCTGTAAGGGTGGTGATGAAATCAATATCGTCTGTGAGCAGGCATCCAACAAGACCTCTGTTACCAGAGAGCTCCATGTTTCTAATGCATACTGCGCTGACGGACTCGGCGACAATCACGACTACATACAGAATACCGAGCATCAGTCAACGTTCAAGTTCGTCATGCAGCGTGACGGTGACTGTAATATCACTGCTGAGAACTATGCAATACACTCCATCAGTATCATAGACGAGAACTACGTCAAGAAACGTTATGTGTATAGTGTGGTAGCAGTGGATTCGCTCAGTGGCGACACACTTGACTATGTGCTGCCTGTCACCACGGCATGGGAGGGTGACGTGGTCAGCGGTGTGGCTTACAGCTACTGGAAGCGCACAGCCGACAACCGTCTTGTTCAGCGTTCATCACAGAACAAGAACTTCCACATGAACTATGAGGTGAACCAGGACACCACATTCGTGATACGCTACAAAAACCTTGGCATAGACAAGGTGGTATATCTCTCCGAGGCAGAGAATATCAGTGGCGCCAAGCCTTGTGCCGGTTCTACAGTCGAGGCTCGTGCCTCTAATGCCGGTGCAGCATACTGCGATGCAGCCAGAGGCATAAAACTCACTACACTGTCACCCGGTCGCTATGCCATCAGGGTGGGAATACTCGATGCTAAGAAAGGCGGTGAGAATAAGCTGGCACTGTTGGCCGACAAGGACAGTATCAAGTTTGTCACCCCGGCAACCTCATCCACCAATCAGTTCTGCGAACTTGCAGACACCATTACTGTTGATGGCTTCACAGACATCATCTGGCCTAAGGGCGGTGACGATGACCTTGGATTCGATATCATAGCCATCTATGACGTCTCTCTGCCAAAGGCAGACAAGCCTGTTATCGAACTTGACAATGAAACAGCTACCATGACCATCACCACCGGTGACGACGAGGACGATGTGTACTATACCATCGACGGTACCACGCCAAGCAGCACCAATGGTACATATTATGATGGAACGCCAGTGCATCTGCCAACCAACTGTACCATCCGTGCGGTGGCTCTGCACAGTCAGAAGAAGCCATCAGACATTGCTGACAAGATAACAGAGTTCGTTACATATAAGGTAAATGTTACGCCGTGGCCACGCACATTTGGTTTTGTTCAGGTTACTCCACAGTCAAGCAACAATACCTACACCGTTGGCACAGAGGTTACTGCGCGTGCCGTTGCCAAGGCGGGCTATGGATTCAAGGGATGGTGTGCAACTACTGACGGTTCTATTGAGGATGGTATGGAAGACCAGAAGCATACCTTTACCATGACTGCAGAGGATGTTGTGCTATATGCACAGTTTGCCGAGGGCGTGAAAGGAACCGTGCACTACGACCTGTCTGCTGCCAAGTGGTACACGTCGGAAGGCGAAGAAGCAGCACCACAGACAATAAATGGCGCATCCACATTCCCGACAGAGATAGTATCAACGTCAGTGATAGTTCCTTCAAACTATTCACTGTATGTTCCAGACTATACCCTGGCGTATTGGGAGGATTCCGAGAATAGGAAATATGAGTGTGGAGTAAACAAACTCTTCACAAATGACTTCAAAGAAGTGACATTGCACCCGGTATATCAGAATAATGCTGAAGCGGACATTCTTAGCGTCCGTACTACCCCAGTCGAGATAACATGGGATTTCCGTACAGCTTATGGTGCACAGCCCGTCACTATGGAGAAGGGCACAGGCGAGGAGCGTTACTATACCACTCACGCCACGGTGTCAGGTCAGACTGCTGCCGAGCAGATTGTCGATGTTCCTGTTGTGATAGCCGTAGGCACAGAAGAGGGTAGCTTCACCAACGAAGACATGGACACATGGTCATATATGACACCAGGTACAAAGGTGATTGTACCGTCGGGTGCAGGTGCTAGGTTCACTCTCGCAACCTATGCACGCATCAGTGATACAGAATCAGGTACGAGAATCAACGGCAAACTGCCAGACAATATATATTCAGAGGAACTTGTGAAGAATGCTGATGGACATTATCTCTATACATGGCTTGTTGATGAGGAGACCCCGACAGCACAGCTCATTATCGGAGCAGACGACTATGCTTACTATGCATACCTCAAGGCAGAACTGAAGGCTGCAGCCTTAAAGACGTTGAACGTCACTTCAGAGAACAGTGCCAAGGGTACGGTGAAGATTGTCACTACCGGCGACGTAAAGGTGAGCGGCGGTCATGCTTTCACTAACGGAACGTATGTTACCGTTGCTGCCGCACGCAACAGGTTCTATGAACTGGATTACTGGCTCGATGGAAATGGCAACAAGATATATCCAGACAATCACTGGGTAGATGCTGATAATCAGAGTCACAACACAGAGTTGAGTTCTCCATTCTCTATTGATAACATTACATACACTCGTGTAGATCAGGATACCATTAAGTTCCAGTTAGGCCAGAACCTCGATCTTCAGGCTGTATTCAAGGATAAGAAGTCTTATTACATTGACTTCTCTGCAGGTGGACAGGCAGAGGGACTGCCGCCACTCCAGCAGCACGTAGAGGAGGGCGAGGCATTCACTATGCCGCTCCACAACAACCGCCTCTATCTTGAGGGATACACTCTTGTTGACTATACAGATGCTTCAGGCAACCATTATAAGTTTGCCAACAGCTATGTGCCGACGAGCGACCTGCATCTCACACCAAACTTCAAGCGTAACAATCGCTCATTGGGTGATGTGACGGAAGCAACCACGTTGACGTGGCCGCTCACTACTGCGGGTAATGCGCCAGACCTGTATTACAACAAGTCGCAAGGCTTGACCGTCAATCAGCTGAAGTTTGTTGGCGACAGCATTGATGTGCCACTCTATATTGACGGCAGTGCAGGTGCACTCAGTAACCAGGACAACTCTGCTTACTGCGTAATCAGTGCCGGTTGTGTGCTCACCATGCCGACATCAAAGAACTGTGTAATCAATATCAATTCAATAAATGGAGTATTCCAGAATACAGTGATAGCTGGTGCAACGAGCCTGCGCAATACAGCATACAGTTTGGCATACGGTGCTACTGCATCGCCGATGGTGACATACACCGGCGAGGCTGCATCACAGGATATCTTGATGAAGGAGTCACGTCGTTGCACAGATGTCAGTGTTACCTATATGCCTATCGACAGACCAGAGTTGTCGAAGGTTACATACGGAAGCACAGATCTGACAGCAGTACAGTTGGCTACACTGAAGTCTGTCGGCGAGATAGGCGGCATCAGTTGTGCAGCATCATACGATGCAGAGACACTGACCACTGTTAGTGCCACTGTAACCAATGGCAGTGTAGAGATTGCGCAGCCAACAGCCGCTAACCCTGTGGCACAGATTACGCTGAAGACCGCAGGCGGTGTTGTGGCAGATGTATATACCATCTCATTCGTTGTAACCGACAAGACGGCTCCTACTGCACAGTCGGCAACAGTGTCAGGCAACGCTGCGTCGCTCAATGGTTCTACAACCGTCAGCGGGGTAGGGGAGAACGGTGTCATTGCTATCACCTTCGACCATTACATGAACGATGTCACCCTTGCAAGCACGACAGGCTTGGGGCAGGCACTTGTGGGTAAGGCCGATGGTAAGACATTGAAATTTACATACTGGAACCTCATAGCAGGCCAGACATATACGCTTACCATTCCTGCACAGACATTGAGCGATACATACGGCACATCGGTAGCTGGCAGTATCGTGGTGAAATTCACACCGGAGGAAAAGAGTAATCCGCAGCCAAAACTGTTTGACTTCGTTGTCACTCACAAGCGTAGTTGGGATTGTGAGACACAGACAGAAGGAGAACTTGTGCAGACTGTCAGCAATGATGTCATTGCCAACCTTGATAAACTGAACATAAGGTATGGCACCATCGACGAGGCTACGGAGGCTGCCAATGCCGCTTCTGGCTCAGAGCGTTTCTATATCTTCGTACCTGACGGAGAATATTGCATGAAGGGTAACAGCAAGGGCGTGCTCACAGGAACATACAACGATACCAAACTCGGAAACAACCAGGGTCTGGTGGTCGAGAACTACTATAACGGCCGTACGTTCATCAACCGTGACAATGTCTCTATTATCGGACAGAGCCAGAATCGTACGGTGTTGTACAATGAGCCATACATATACGGTATAAGCTATACGTCAACCCTTGAGGTACGCAGTAAGAAGAAAGACTGCTACTTCCAGGACTTTACTGTGGACAACCGTTTCTCAAAGTACCAAGTTGACCGTGGCGATGCAAACCCGACAGGCCAGGCTGTTGCCGTATATGACCGAGGCATACACTCCGTATGGAAGAACGTCAGCATGAAGGGTTATCAGGATACCTACGCTTCTGCAGCCAACTCCAGTGGCTTCAATGTGGACAAGGGACAGGTAACACCAAACTGTTTCCATACCTACCGTTACTATGAGGATTGTCAGGTATGGGGTACAGTTGACTTCCTCTGCGGTGGTGGCGACGACTGGTGGGAGCGTCCTACCTTCGTACTCCGCAAGCGTGCTACGGCAAACAATATTGTGGCTCCACGCCATTTCCATCCAAGCGTTACACAGTATTGCACAGGTGCAGACTATCTCTTCACAGAGAAATGGGGCTATGTGTTCAATAATGCCAAGGTGAAGGCAGAGAGCGAGGCCGCTTACAATGTGCAGAACGGTAAGTTCACACTTGGACGTCCGTGGGCATACTCTCCAACATGCACATTCCTCAACACCGACTTCAGTGTCAAGCCTGCCGATGTAGGATGGAGTAACATGTCTGGTACGCTTGTGATACGTATGCATGAATACAGCTCAACGCTCAATGGTCTGCAGATGGATCTCACCAAGCGTACGCTGCGTGCATCAACACCAGCCGCTGGTTCTGATGACTGCATACTCACGGCAGAACAGGCAGCACAGTACACTATGCACAACGTGCTCGGTGGCGACGATGCTTACGATCCTACCATATACACCAAGCAGATATCTATGGAGGATGCTATCGTCAAGAACAGCACCAACGACAACGGTGACTGTACCATAACATGGAATCCGGTTGATGATGCACTCTGTTATTTCATCTTCCGTATTGACGAGGCAACGGGTGATACATTGTTATACACTCTCTCCACAGGCGCTTCGTTCAAACCTGCAGATAATCAGGCAGGCAAACGCTTTGTGATACGTGCTGCCAATGAGCGTGGAGGACTGGGTGCACCGTCGCGTGCAATCGTGTATATGCCGCTTGAGTCCTTCTCTGTAACAGTCAAGGAGGTCGGTGCAGTTTCAGGTAAGGGCTGGAGTACAGTTTGTCTGCCTGTTGACGCTACATTCACACAGAGTAGCGACATTACCGTATATGCGGCCGTTTCTGTTGACAACACCACCCTGACGCTCAAGAAGGTGACAACTCAGGGATTAAAGGCAGGACGTGGATACATCATATACGCCACTGCGCCTGATACATACATCTTCAAGGGTACTTACAATGCGGTTACACCAATATATGGCAACATATATTCTGTACTCGATGGTAACCCTGAAAATCATGCTGTCAGCGTGGGTATGCTTAACATCTATACGCTTGCATACAAGTCGGAGATAAGCAGTCAGGTGGGCTTCTACAAGTTCGTGGGTAGTCAGATACCGGCTCGCAAGGCATACCTCACCAGCGACTACCTTGCAAGTCAGGGCTTCTCTCTCAATGATGCCGGAGCAAAGGGACTCAATGTGGTATTCCTTGACGATGATGAAGACATAGATGGGGATGCTACCGATGTGCAGGGTGTGAATGAGGATGCAGACAGCGATGCTGAAACGGTATATGACCTCTCTGGTAAGGCTGTGGAACGCTCACAGATGCATAAGGGACAGATATATATCGTCAATGGCGAGAAGAAAATGTGGTAAATACCTTTGCTTGCTTGGTAGTTAATGGTAGTTAAGAGGAGTTAAAGGACAAATGTATTAGACTAATTAATAGGGAAAAGAAATGTCCCTTAACTCCCCTTAATTCCCTTTAACTTCTAAAGAATAGTACGTTGTGAATTTTCGAGATTTAATCCTATTAGAAGTAATGTGACAAAGTGTTATTTCTAATGGGATTTTATTGCTTTTTATAGTTAAATATTTTTAAAATATCCAAATATTCTTGTGCTTTCTTCTTCTTTTTAGCATATTTTATCTAATTTTGCTATTTGGTGGAAATCATATTGCATTGCAAAAATTATTAGGTAAATGGATAAACACAGGAATATTTTGCACCTTGACGTGCGCACATCAAGATTTGTCACTACTCTGTGGCTGGTACTACTCATGTTTGTAATGGGTGGTGTGAAGTCGTGGGCAACGACGATTTTCTCATTAAGTACAAGTCAGGCAACAGATCAAACAATCACTTATGGAGCTACGATAGACCCTATTGATGCGTCCAATGCCACTGTTTCGGGTGGTAGTGTTGCGGTGGTGAGCCTTCGTTCTCCTGCGGAAAATACAGATAAGTACACGTACAATGGCAATTTTTACTTTGGAACCAACAGTGTGGGTTTCAAAGTGACGCTGAATACGACCTTGTCTGCTGGTGACGTTATCGAATACACGGCAACCAATCAGTTACGTTTCACTATTGCTGGCGCAAACAGCGGTGGTGTCGTTACGACAGCGTCTTCAACATCGTACACAGTCAAATCTACGGATGAGATATGTGGACAGTCTGTCATATATATATGGAGAGCGAATGGTGCTGGCACGTCGTTCAATAATATGAGCATCACTCATGTAGAGGTGGACCATAGCAATGATTTCGAGGCTGTTGTAAATAACCAGACAGGTACGTTGCTTACATCAGGTGAGCAGGTACAGGGCACTGTGCTGACTTTCGGCGTTGCCAATGACGGCACGCGTGTGGCATCAAATTCCCCTTCGGCAGTTGGCGTCATATCGGGTACATATCATAGCGAACACGGAATGACAGGAATGACTGTCACCACGGACGTATTGGGACCTGTTAGGATCACTGTTGGAGCTTGTACATATAGCACTAATGCGATAACAGTCACAAACAGTGCCAATGATGTTGTGGCTACAAAGAATCCTTTGATAAATTGTTGGAAGAATAATCGCAGTAACGTGACGGTGCTCTATTATAATGGAGCCCCAACTACGCTTACTATCAGTGGCATGCAATTTTGCCCATATATAAAGGTAGAGGCAATAGCTGCTTCCGAGATACCTTCTACTGTCAATGTGTCCTTTGCGAAAGGAGATGCGGTAGGTAATGCCCCTGCGGCAAAAGAGGTGGGCATAGGTTCGGAATACACTCTGCCGGAGAATCGTTCTCTCTACAAAGAGGGATATACACTCACGGGGTGGAGCGATGGGACCAACACTTATGCACCTGGTGATACATATACCCTTGGTGATGTCGATGTGGAATTCACTCCAGTGTTCACCGCCAATACAAAATCTCTTGGTGACCGTACAGCCTCTGTGTCCCTGACGTGGACGTTTGGAGAAAACAGCGGTGCACCAACTGTCTCGTGGCAGAACAAGAGTGACCAGCCGTTGGTGACTCAGGTTACAGTGTCAGGTGAAACCATAGATGTTCCATTGTGGATAAATACTGAGACAAGTGGAAGTAAGTTTGCCAATGCCAGCCGAGGTGACAAGTGGGCCCAAGTTACGAGCGGTGCCGTGCTTACCGCACCTTCGTGCAAGGGGGCAACGATAAAGATGGAAGCCTATAGTGCGATAAGTACCACGACCATCAACGGCGGTGTTGATTATGAGTCAGGCACCGTTATTACCTCAACAGTAACTGGCGATGGCGAAACAGCCGCTGTCGTTATCGGTGACGGACAGTATTATTCATATATTAAGGTGACGTTGCCGGCATTGCTGCCAGAGTTTACTTCCAACCTCGCCAGCACATACCGTGTGCAGACATCTGTTGACAGAATACTCAGCGTGTCAGCCGACTACGCTACGTCATACCAGTGGTACACTGCCACTGCCGCAGACAAGACGGGCGAGACTGCCATTGCTGGTGCCAATAGTGCATCATACACCTTCAACCGTGCAACTGCCGGTACATATTATATCTATTGTAAGGCCACCAATGTTGTAGGTACTGTTGCATCAAGGGTGGCTACGATTACCGTGTCTGACGTGTTGCCAACCTTCGACTTCACAGATTGGAGCAATGCGACAGTGACGAAGCTTAAGGCTGACGAAGCATGGAATACAGCGCGTGATGCCACGGCAAGCGTGGATGCCTCACATTATAATACTGATTCCAACAACGATAGTGTCAATGACAAATACATCATGGGTGGTGCATGGACAGACAATGTGGCTGGCGGTACGCTCATGGCGAACAATGCCGTAATACCTGAAACATTCGGCCTCGACTTTGGCGGTCCGCTGACAAATAATGCCTCTGCCATAGTATATGACCAACAGGTGGATTACACACTTCCGCTCACTTTCAATTACCAGGGTGCGAAGTATCTGCAGCCGGGTGCCAATAAGGGATTCCTTATTCCGAATGTAAGGGTGGGCTCGACATTGCGTTTCAACATTGAGGCGCACGACTTCTCGTCTGCCAGCGGCATAAACCTGTTCTTGGGTGGAGCCGATGGCACCAACCTCACAAACGCTACAACGGCAAATGGATGGCTGACCACCACACAAAGCACTCCGTCAATAGAACTCACAAGTGCACTCGTGGGCAACAACGATTATGTTGACATCTATGTGCAGCCTACAGCTGTCATGCACATCTATACCATAGAGGCAGAGATGGCACTTGGTGTAACCACCAAGACCAAGACTGCCAACGTGGGAGATACCTACACCCTCACAGAGGGACGTGACTACTTCTCTGGTACAGGCGGTGGTGCCATCTCCTTTGCCAGCATGAATACAGAGATAGCCACCGTCGATGCCACAGGCAAGATTACCGCAGTGGCTCCTGGTACGGTGAAGATTGCTGTCATCCGTGCAGCATCGGGCAACTATGCTGAGCACGCCGATACATTGGCGTTTACTGTTGATGCCCCAGTCAGCGTGACTTACGACAAAGGTGATGCAGAAGGTGCTCTGCCTCCTACAGCAATGAACATGAGTTATAACAAGGGTACGGTGATAACCTTGCCTGCCGGTCCGAACCTCTACCTTTATAAAGAAGGTTATACCATGCAGGGATGGACTGACGGTACAGCCGATTATGACTTCGGTGCAGAATACACCGTGACAAGTGATGTCACTATCTATCCTAAGTTTGCTGCCAATACCAAGACTCTTGCCACACGCAGTGGCACTGCCGAGGTGCTTCTTGATTTGCAGCGCAAGAATGGTACTCCTACCTTGGCGATAGAGAACAAAGCTGGTATTCTTGTAGTGCAGTCTGATGTGGATGGTGAAACCATCGACGTAAAGATAGCTTACGACACCAGACCTGGTAAGATAGCCAACGGCAACTGGGATGATTGGTGTCAGGTCAATAACGGTACTACTTTCCAACTGCCATCGTGTGCCGGTGCAGTGCTCTCTTTTGAAACTTATAATGCGACAAAGACCACGACTATCGATGGTGAAGCAATGAGTACCAATGAGTCACAGACACCGTCTGTAAATATCACTTCCACTGCCAATCCTATTACAGTCGTCATGGGTGGCGATCTGGAATATATGCGTTGGATAAAGATCCTGCTTCCTGCAAAGCCTAAGTTTACGGTCAACCTCAGTGGTACATATCGTCTCATTCAGGGACGTTCAAAGACTCTTTCTATCGAAACAGACCAGGTAGTCAACTACCAGTGGTATCGCAATACCACAGCCTCCAACACCGGAGGTACTGTCATTGTGGGGGCAACGTCTCATGAATACGGCTTTGCCACAGATGCAGAGACAGAACCAGGTTCTTATTATTTCTATTGTGTAGCCTCAAATGCAGTAGGCGAAATAGTGTCTGGCGTGGCAACAGTCATCGTGGAGTCTGTGACAAAGAACCACACATTCGATTTCACCAACTGGTCTGAGACATCTTTCGAGGCTCTTGCTGCCGATAATGTCAACTGGTCTGAGAAGGAGAAAGTATCAGGCAGTGGCAATGATGGCGTGGGTTACTACAATCATGTTGCAATTACGAATGCAATCCTTGCGGCTGACGGTCATGAGATTGGTGAAACATTCCCGTTGCGCTTTACTGGAGGTGCACATACATTGGGAATGATAAATGCACTTCCAAGCACCGATATTGGTACATACGCAGGCGAACAATATCTGTGGATGTTCAAGGGAAACAGTATGGTTATCCCTAATGTTAAGATGGGTACAGACATTACTCTTGGAATGGAGAGCCACAAAACATCTGATTTGCGTGGCTTCACCATATATTATGGTAATGCAGCCACAGACGAATGGACATCACTGGGCGACTACAAGACAAGAACGTATATTGATACGCTTGTATCAATCCCTGATGGCGCTGGATACTGCGACGTTAAATTGTCTTGCGTGGCTCACACTCACCTATATTATATAGATTGTACATACAATGATTTCGCACTTCTTAAAGACGATCAGCGAATAAGTCTCGGTGATGAATACACCATTACGCGTGGTGTTGACTATGAAACCTCATCCAATGCGGCACTGACATTCGCCATAAGCGATCCTACCGTTGCTACCGTTGATGCAAGTGGCGTAATCACTACTATCAAATCAGGTTCTACAAATCTGACGATTACGCAGGCTGCCCACGACGGCATGCCAGCATTGGCACACACCATGACAATCCGTGTGGTTGCACCATCAGACCTCAATGCACTGAAGAGTGAGATAACGATTCACGAGGGCGATACATATACCCTCACACGTCGTACAGATTATAATACATCTTCTGATGCACCTGTGACATACACCTCAAGTGACGAGGATGTCATATCTGTTTCTGCCGATGGTCTTATCACGGTCAACAGTGACGGTGATGCCACCATCGTGATACGTCAGGAAGCTAACGAACTGTATAATGCAGGCGTTACACGCATCATTGTACATGGCGTACTTGCCACAGACTATCCTACTGTAGTGTCAAACATCGGTACTGAGAAGACAATCTTCACCTACACATCTGCTAAACTCGACTTTGTAACCACAGGTGCCACATCTTATCAGTGGTACACTTGCGATGATGAGTTTATGACCAATCCCGTCAAGATTGATGGTGAGACTTCCAGCTATATGTTTGCGCGTCATACATCTCCAGACGACAAATACTACTATTGTATAGCAGAGAACTCAAAGGGGCGCGTCGTTTCTGACGTGTGCCACATAACGTCTGTCCGCAAGGTGCAGTGGGATTTCGTAAGCACCAGTGGTGTTAAGGAACGTGCGGAGGCTGGTTATATGTCCTCAACATCAAAGGGTAGATTGCAGTGTGATCAGGCACTTGAAGATCAGGAGATGAAACTGAACTCCAAGGAGTATGTGCCTGTAACGGAGGGCTTGTTCATCACAAGACAGGGCAATGTACTTATCGGTGACTCTACTAACGCTTCTAACAACCGTCTGCAGATGGCAAAGGGCAGCATCAGAATCCCAGGATGTCTGAAAGACGAGATTATCGTGGTGAATGCTGAATGGGCTACGAAGAAAAAAGGATTCATCATCCCAGATACCATTGGCACGAATGTGAGATGCAGTGAAGAGGGAATGACGAAGGATTCACTGATAGGCCAGGCAATGGATTATAAGTTCGTTGTAACGGCAGACGGTTCTGTGACGCTTAACTTCATGGAGGCTGCTCTACACTCCATCACCATTCAGTCTGCTCATGCCACTATGATGCAGACATACGATGTGAAGGCAGTGCCAAAGAATGATGAGTCTAACGTACTTAAAACCTACGTTTCTGGCGGCAAGGGCTGGACAGACTCCTTCGTCAGGGTTCCTTACAGTTACTGGCTAAAGGATGCGGATGGCAAACTATATACTTTGCGTGGCGCTAGTGATGCTCCGCTTGAGGAAACATTCTCGCTTGAGAGCGACACCACGTTCCTTATAAAGTATAACACCACTGATGTGGAGAATGTGGTATTCCTTTCTGAGGCGGAGGATATAGACGGTGCGAAAGCCTGCACCAACGGTAACTCGTTCATACGTTCTTCTATGAACAAAGCTGCATACTGCGACGTGAACGGCGGACTGAAGGTTACCACGCTGCCTCCGGGTTCATACCGCATCAAGGCAGTCATCTTCGACCCTGCCAAGACACCGGCGTCTATCCATACCTTCACCATCGGTGAACAGTCAGTGAGCCTCGCAGCCACCAAGACAAACTTCACGGAGGTGGAAAGTGAGATTGTCAACATTAACCAGCCTACAGACCTTCTCTGGATGCCTACGGATGATCAGGAGGCAGGTATCGACATCCTCTGTGTCTATGACACTCAGATGCCTACGGCAGAGACACCGACAATCACTGTTGATGACGAGAACCACACCTTCACCCTTACCACTACGGAGGAAACGGGTAAGATGTACTATACGCTCGACGGTACTGTGCCTACACGTAACAACGGCATCCTTTATGAGGGTACGCCAGTGTTGCTGACAAGCAACTGTGTCATCAGGGCTATCACCATTGCATCTGAGAAATTGCCGTCACAGGTGGCCATGCGTCCAACTGACTTCACCACCTACCGTCTGACGGTTCTTGCACAGCCAAAGACATACGGTTCGGTGAGCGTCAGCCCGAAGAGTCTTGACGGTTCATACATTGCAGGTTCAGAGTTGAAACTGACGGCTCGCGCCAAGGCTGGCTACGCTTTTGTTGGCTGGTCAACCACTAAGGATGGTGAGATAATCTCTACCGACCACATCAAGACCGTGACGGTGGCTGAGGCAGGTAATACCTACTATGCACACTTCGACAAGGGCGTGGCAGGATATGTTAAGTTCGACATCTTTAACGGCCGTATGCTCGATGTAGAAGGAGATTTGGTGGCAGAGTTCTCTGATGTAGCGGACGATCTCGCAGAACTTGAGGAATACGTGCACAGCTGCAGAATATTCCCAACAGACTTTGTTCAGACACACGCCATCAATATCCCGACGGCATACACCATGTTCATGGACTTAGGTGTTTCTGATCAGTATTCATTCGCTCTGCAGTACTGGCTCGACAAGGATTCGCTCGATGCAGGCAAGACCGTGCGTTATGAGCTCGGTGAGAGCCGTATGTTTAAGGAAGAGGGTCAGCATGTAACGCTCGTTCCTGTATTCAAGGACAATGGCAACTACAACCTGCTTAGCAACCGTAAGTCCGGATGTGAAATCATGTGGGACTTCCGCACAGGTTTTGGTGCACAATCGCTTACGCTGAAGCGCAGTGCTACGAATGTTTATTACTCCACCCATGCCGATATCATTGGCACGGGCAGCTACGGTCAGACCACCATCGATGTGCCAGTGCTGTTCCGCACCGCTGACGCTGCTGTCAACAACGATGACGAGCCAGTGATAACCAATGAGAACATCGATACATGGATGACCATGGTAGAGGGTACGGAGATTATCATACCGTCAGGCAAGGGTGCAGAGTTCACACTCGCCACCTACGCTCCTATTAATAAGGTGGGTGGTACCACGGTCAATGGTCAGGCACCTGACAACATCGACGATGAGTACATCCCACGCACAGAGGAAGGCGGCTACATATATAAGTGGACTGTGGATGATACAGACCTGCAGGATACGCTGCGCATAGGCAACGACTATTCTTACTACCAGTATCTTACTGCCGTATTGCCTAACGCTGAGCATCAGTATCTCTCCGTATCGTCAGCCAACACTGGTATGGGTACTGTTGTGGTGGAACCAGAGACTATTCTCACAGAGAACGGCTACGAATACACCAATGGCAGCGTAGTGACAGTAAAGGCACGCCGCAACCGTTTCTATGACCTCAGCTATTGGGAGGATGAGGACGGCTGTCGCTTCTATACCGACGGGCATTACGAAGACAAGACTGGCGCGAACCTCGGACAGTATGATGGTCGTCGTATAGACGATGTCGTATATTCTGATCCTACTGACAGTACCATTACCGTGACACTGGGCAAGAGTCTTGCGCTGAAGGCATACTTCGTGGAGAAGCAGTCATACTATGTTGACTTCTCAGCCGGCGGTGAGGCGGAGGGCCTCCCACCATACCAACAGCATGTGGAATGGGATGAGAAGTTCGTAATGCCGTCGCGCAACCAGCAGTTGTATCTCGAGGGATACACTCTCGACTACTATACAGATGCAGATGGCAACCGCTATGACTTCGGACAGAAGTACCTCGTGACGAAGAATATCCTTCTCACTCCGCACTTCAGACTCAATGCCGTGTCTGTCTCAGACCTCGCAGAGCCAGCCACCGTCACATGGCCGCTGGCGGTAAGCGAGGGAGCAACAGAGATAGCATTCAGCAAGTCGGCTGGTATCATTGTTGACCAGCTCCACATTGGCAACGACTTCATCGATATGCCTTGCCGCATCGACGGCAACAAGGGAGCCGCTGTTAATACTACTCCGGAAGAGGGCTGCCAGGTGACCAGCGGATGTCTCATGACGATACCTGTCACCCACGGCTGTACCATTGCGTTGAGTTCAGCAAGTGGCAACCTCGTCAACACTTCCATTGCCGGTACTTCGTCGCAGAATCTCGGACGTACCACTGGACTGTATAATGTCGGCACAACGGCAAGTGTTGTATATGACGGTACCGCTACCACTGAGACAGTACAGTTCCGTGAGTCGCGCGAGTGTCTGTGGCTTAAGGTTACATATCCTGTCATTGGCACAAAGCCACAGCTCAGCACTGTTACCGTGGGCGGACTGTCACTCTCTGAGGAACAGGTGGCAGAACTCAATGCCAACGGAACACTGACCGTCACATCTACTCCTGACTATGAGGAGAATAGCGTGAGCACCGTTGCTGCTACTGCCACTAATGGCGGTACGGTGACCGTTACTCAGGCTACACCGTCAGTACACACTGCATCGCTCATCCTCAAGGATGCCGGCGGCACGCTGGTGGCATCATACAACATCGACTTCAACTTCGTTGGAGTCACTGCTCCTGCAATCACCAGTGTCAAGGTGTCTGGCAAGAACGCCACTGCCGATGGCTCGACAACCGTCAGTGGGGCAGGGGTGAACGGTGTTGTCACCTTCACCTTCAACCACGCTATGAGCGGTGTTGTGCTGCCAAGTGATAAGCACGGACTTGCTGTAACAGAAGACGGCGGCAATATCACGGGCGTGGCAACATCCAAGGAGGTATATGGCAGCAATGTCTATACGCTCAGGTTCACATACTGGGGACTGACTGCCGGCACTCATATCATGACAATTCCGGCAAATACCCTCACCGATGCCTTCGGTACTCCATATCCGACGGATATAACGGTGAAGTTCACCGTAGTGGAAAACAGTGTGTCGGTTAAGCGTAACTTCAACTTCATTGTGACGCACAAACAGTCATGGGATGCCAAGACGCAGACTGCCGGTGAACGTGTGCAGACCGTTCCTAATGACGTCCTTGCAAACCTCGATGCGTTGGACATCAAGTATGGCACCATCGAGGAGGCCATCAATGCCGCCAATGCAGCAACAGGTACCGACCGCTATTACATCTTCGTTCCTGACGGAGAGTATCAGACGAAGGGTACCGACAATGATGCCCTCACAACCAATTACGGTCCTGGTCAGAAATACTATGACACCAAGGACGGTGAGGGATTCGAGGCTTACGGCTACTACAACGGTCGCACGTTCCTTACCCGCGACAATGTCTCCATCATCGGACAGAGCCGCGACGGTACGGTGATATTCAATGACCCGTATCTGTATGGCATATCATACTCTTCTACTATGGAGGTGCGCAATAAGGTCAAGGACAGTTACTTCCAGGATCTGACCTTCGACAACCGCTACTCTAACTTCCAAGTGGAACGTGGTGATCCTAACCCAACGGGAGCAGCTGTCGCTGTATATGACCGAGGCATACACTCCGTATGGAAGAATGTGGCAATGAAGGGTTATCAGGATACATACGTGGCAGGTTCCAGCACAAGCGGAAGCACCACGCAGCCTGGTACGTTCCACACTTATCGCTATTATGAGGACTGCCAGATCTGGGGTACTGTCGATTTCATCTGCGGTTCAGGTGACTCATGGTGGGAGCGTCCGGAAATAATGCTCCGCAAGCGCGTTACGAGCAACAACATCGTGGCGGCACGCAACTTCTACACCAATATGTCACGCAACTATGAGGGTGATGACTATATGTTCAGTGAGGACTGGGGCTTCGTATTCAACGAAGGCGTAGTGAAGGCTGAGAGCAGTACAGCGTACAGTGCACAGAATGGTAAGTACACCATTGCACGTACATGGGATAACTCTCCTGCCAACACATTCCTCAAGACACGTTATTACGTTATGCCGACAGCAACGGGATACAGCACGATGAACCAGAACCTGCTCTGCCGCATGCATGAGTATGGCTCGCTCAATGCCGACGGAACACCGGCCGACCTCACCAAGCGTACGCTTCGTGCGGCTACACCGGCGGCTGGCTCTGATGACTGCATACTTACTGCAGGGCAGGCTGCGCAATATACGTTGCATAACGTGCTTGGTGGCGACGACGCGTTCGATCCGACCATACACACTAAGCAGATATCCATGGAAAATGCCCTCATCAGAAACAATACCAGCGACAATGGTGACTGTATCATTACATGGAATCAGGTTGAGGATGCCCTCTGCTATTTCATCTTCCGTATTGATGAGGCTACCGGCGATACGTTGTTCTTTAGCGTTTCATCGGATGCTTCGTTCAAGCCGGGTGATGCTCAGGCAGGAAGACGCTTCCTTGTTCGTGCCGCCAATGAGCGCGGGGGACTGGGTGCTCCGTCTAATATCTTGAAATATGAGTTGCTTGATACCTACACTGTTACTGTCAAGGAGGTTGGTCCAGTATCTGGCAAGGGTTGGAGTACCGTCTGCCTGCCTGTTGATGCTACGTTCACGGAAAGCAGCGATCTTACGGTATATGCCGCTATTGCTGCAGAGAAGACCACTCTGAAGTTGAAGAAGGTGACTCCGAATGAAGGATTGAAGGCTGGACGTGGATATATCATCTATGCTACGGCACCTGCCACCTATACCTTTAAGGGTACCCACAGAAATGCTATACCAGTATATGGTGGTCAGTATTCAGTACTCGAAGGTAATCCGGAGGATCATGCCGTCAGCGTTGGCACGCTCAATATCTATACGCTTGCATACAAGTCAGAGATAAGTAGTGAGGTTGGCTTCTACAAGTTCGTGGGCAGTCAGATTCCGGCATACAAGGCATATCTCTCTACCGACTACCTCGCAAGTCAGGGCATTCATCTTGATGCCGGCTCCAAGGGCATAAACTTCATCTTCGACGATGAAGACTGGGATGAGGAAACCACTGATGTGCAGGGTGTCAGCGAAGACACTGATGAAATGAAAGCAGTATATGACCTCTCAGGCAAACCTGTTGAGCGCTCACAGATGCGCAAGGGCCAGATATACATCATAAATGGTGAGAAGAAACTCTGGGAAGGTGAGTAACTGAAATGCCTGATTTACAGCCTGATTCAGAGGGCGTTGTAAAAGCATAGGTATTACACTGTAAAAGCATAGATATTAGGAGGTAAAAGCATAGGTATTACACCCTAATACCTATGCTTTTACAATACAGTATGAATGATGGTGTATTAAGAATTAAGATTTAAGAATTGTGCATTGTGCATTATGAATTATGCATTATGAATTATGCATTGTGAATTATGCATTATGCATTATGAATTATAAATTGTGCATTGTGCATTGTGCATTATGCATTGTGAATTATGCATTATGAATTGCAAATGCCACCTTTAATAAAAGTTAAAATAATAGCGAAAATTGTTAATTTCTTTCATTGTTTCATTCAAAAACATTAATTTTGTAGTTTGTTAAGGTATAACTATAACCGTGTCTATGGAAGAGAAATTGCGCCTTGACGCGTAACATATTGAAATATAACTGACTACTATTATATACATAGTATATATAAAGGAGAAGATAACAAAAAAAAATTTAAGAATATGAAGAGAACTGACAGAATTCTTACAACCTTTAAGAGATTCTTTGTGCTGACAGTCATTGCGACAGTGGGCACTCTCTCTGCGTTTTCTCAATGGGATGGTAATACGCCTGGCTCTATTGCTGAGGCGGGTATTACTGGTACCGGAACAAACGGCGACCCTTACATCATACGTGATGCAAAGGCCTTCGCTTATTTCGGTTCGGTAATGGCTGGCAACACCAACTATTGGGAAATTCCACAGGAAGTAGGGGAAATTGACCTCGGCAACAACGTATGGAAATACGGTGTGGCTGCTAGGATTAATGCTTCCTATTTTGCTGGACATTTCAATGGTAATGGAACGACCATCAAGAACTTCAAGTTGACAAGCGCTGATAACTGTTGTAATACAGGCTTGTTCCTTGGTGTCAGCGGTACTGTGGAACGTCTTACCATAAGCAATGCTACCATGACCGATGGGAACAAGTATAACAATTGTAATTTTGGTATATTGTGTGCCTCGGTCAATAATGGTACAATATCGAAGTGTCAGGTTCTGAATAGTTCTATGACTTTCGACCACTCTGTTAGCGCATGGGGGTCTACTGTTTCTATAGGTGCCTTGGCTGGTAGCGTTACAGGTTCTGGTGTGATTACCGACAGTAAGGTGACGGGTACTACCATAACTGTAGCAGGCGGTGCAAATGGTGCAGATGACTGTACGGGAACATTCCTCTTTGTGGGCGGTGTTGCTGGTAATGTTGCTTCCACCAGTAACCTCAATCGTTGCGGTGCAAGTGGCGTGAAAATCAATATGCCTATCAAGCGTGGTACCGGATGGAATAACGGTAGCTATGGTCAGGGCCATATTGCTGCCGGCGGTGTCGTAGGTAATGTAAAGCAGCCTTGTACGGGTATGCCGGAGAATCTTTGTGCATACAATTGTAAGATATACTGCCCAATGGGTTCTGTCGGTCCAGTAGCCGGTATGTTCCTGAAGGCTGGCGCTTGGACTGAATATGGTACTTCTGACCAGACTGTCAGTGATGACTATTCTGCTGAGAATGGCAATGTCAGTGCTGCCAACAGAGAAAAGACATCGTCATGGATGTATAATGGATATATGCTGGGTCTCAACAGTGAGATACAGAGTCAGAATACTTTCTCAAGAAACTATTCTGCTTCACCGACGACAGTTGACGGTATCGACTACCTTAATGTGGGTGATGCTGCTACCTCTTTGCCAAGGAAAAACAGAGTGGATAACAGCCAGCGTCAGTCACGTACTGTGTTGTGGTACACACAAAACAATGGTAGCCAGGCTAACAATGCCGATAACCAGGGTATTATTCCAAGTTATAGTAATAGTAGCTGGAGTACTTTTAATGCACCAGTCTATAGCTATTTCATGCAGGGCTACAACGTCGGTACATACGTTGAGAGTTCACAGGCAGAGGAATTCATCAATGGTTTGGCAAAGGTGGACAAGCTTGCCATCATCAAACTCGTCGATTTGAACCGTGGTCAGCGTGGTAAAGGTGCACATAGTATCCAGGCTACTGTCACAGAGGGTACCAACCCTGTGACACTTAAGTGGTATGTTGATGCTGCCGAGCAGACTGGAGTCACTGGCACAACATGTGAGGCGTCGCCGAAATATTCATCTACGGTAACGGTTACTTGTATGGCATCAGACGGTGCTTCTGCAGTGCTCACCCTGCCAAGGGCTTATCTGCCGACATTAAACTCACCGCACATGACCGACGACAAGGGTTCTGCTGCTTCTCCTTACATGACTACGCAGAAGGGTACAGTCGTTGAAGACAACAATACGCGCGGTAAGGCAATAAACCCGTATGTCATCACAGATGAGGAAGAACTCAGGTTGTGGTCAGAGTTGTCACGCCTCTCTGGTACCATTGAGAATGGTATCGATGAGAATGGTAATCCGATAATGGATGACGCAGACCACTTCAATACATCAAACTTCCTCCTTGAGACAAACGTGAAGTTTGATACGGAGAAGGCCGATGACTTGACTGGGTTGACGGAAAAAATGACGTTCAAGGATAAAAATGGCAAAACCCTTAATGCTATTACATATGATAATACTCAGTACAGGGTACGCCATAAGTTCAATCCTGCATATCATTTCGAGCCTATATGCGGCTTCACCTCAGAGGACATCTATGATGCGAAGCATACATTCCGCGGAACCTTCGACGGACAGGCCCACACCATCAGTGGTATCCGTCAGGTATGGCGTGGCGGTACGCTCAATATGGCGTATTCTGAACGTGCAACGCAGAACTGGGGTCTCTTCGGCTGTATCGGTGGCGACAAGAGCCATCCGGCTGTAGTCAAGAACTTCATCATTGAGGATGCCAAGTTTGAGCATGATGTATATAATGGCTCGTTCATGTATGCAAGTGCAATGAACTGTAAGGCACGTTATGATGATACACGTGGTACCAGCGTTGCAGTAGGTGTAGTTGCCGGTATGGTGACCAACAACTCTACTGTGACCAACATTGATGTCAGAAAGAGCTCTATTTACGCATCATGTGTGGACTGGTATGTTTCTGTTAATGATTATTGCTTGATAGACCTCTCAGCTTCTAGGGGCGCATATCACCTTTGGGTGGGTGGTGCCATTGGTAGGACACAGGCTGCTTTCGATACGCAGCGTGGTGACATCGGCGGTAGCATCAGCATCAACAAGATTTCTGTTGATGTTGACCTTGACGTGTTCCCGGTTCGTGTTAAGGGAACAGGCTTTAACTATGGCTTCGATAATCCTGACAATAGCTATTCCGCAAGATCAAAACGCTTCTTGGCAAACATCGGTGGTATCGTAGGTTCTATGTACAGCAGTGGTAACTGGTCATCACTGCCTTGGCCACAGCAGGCGTTCTTCACAGGTCAGATGCGTGGTATGTGTACCATTTCTGGTCCTATCTTCGGTTTCGTGAACTATGGTTCTATGACTGAAGACATAACAACTGGACAGTCTGCACACCAGCACTGGATTGGTTATCCTGGTGCAATCAAGTCTGGCTACTATAACAATTACTTCCTGCGTCACACTCGTTCGGACGAGAATGTAGATGAGAATGGTAATGAAGCGGGTGGATTCTATACAAAATCTGATGATGTAACTGTTGAAGGAAAAGGACAGATGCGTAGCCATGCCACTGCAGGCATGATATGGGAGAATAAAGCCTCCAAGAATTCTAATAACGGTACAAGTACAAGTGCTTCCAACCAGTTACTGGTGGATGGTGGTCAGCATGGTGGCAATGATGGTAAGCTGTTCTATCTCGGTCCTATCACACCGACATCACCAAGCAGCCCGCTTGTTGATTGTGGTTACAATGGCTATGACGGTGCTCGCTCCATCCTTAAGCATGAAGAGAATACCATATCTGGTAACGATGACCTCTCTGGACATTATCAGGGTATAAACCAGGGTATATGGAAAGATTGGACAAAGGAAGCTATTCAGGAAGGCGTAATTGACGAGTTCGACAATTTGCCTTATGAGGCAGAATATACATGGGCATGGGATGATGTGACTGGTCGTCCTATACTTACCTCGAAGAGTGCTGAGCATCTTGATGCCGACACCCTGCCTGGTACACATGCTCTGGAACTTCAGGCTACTCTTAAGGTTGAGAGTGCTGCGGAGGCATATACCTACGCATGGTATGACCTCTGCAACGAGACACTGGTTCAGGGTTTTAAGACTGCTGCTGCAGGTGGTGACAAACTCGTGCTTTCTGAACAGAAAACGTATGACCGATTCTACTATGTAGTTGCAAAGAAGGGAACAGAAGGTGGTGATGACTATAAGTATTTCAGGTCTAAAATTGTTAAGGTTCCTGGCACACTTCAGCCGAATGACGTGACTGCTACGATAGAAGATAATAAAACAACTATTTCTGGTACTACTTATACAAGTCATCAGGAATATCTTGGTGTTAGAATCTCAGAGAAGAACTATTATGCTTTGCCTGAGAGTATAAGAGTGAAGACACCGGCTGATTACTATCCGTGTAAGAATGCTGATGACTGTATGAACAAGTGGGTTCCTGACTATGAGGGATCACTTGCCCATATCACTTACAGCGAGAATGGATATGAATATGATGATGGTTTGAATGACTGGAATACAGACTATACTCCAAAACCTATATATGGTGATGTCCCATTGACCATGTTTTTTGAAAATGGTGTGGCAAGAACAACTAAGATTACCAACTGGGAAGCTATATGGAATGCATACCAGGCTCATTTTAATAATCCTGGTACCGATAATGCAACTCCGAAGGATGCTCTGGCAGAAGAAATGCTTCTGAGAATTCCTGCCATATACTATAGTTATGCAGAGTTCATTGGCCTTGATGTACAGGGTGGTACTTATGATGCAACAAGTACTCCTAACTCTGGCTTCACATATTCATTCAATGGCGATGCTACCAATCCAAGAGCTGGTATGTCATACATACATCGTAATGTGACGAAGGCAGATTATGATGCTATGCCGGCAGGAGAGAAGACAGTGCCTGCAATAGCAAAGCACACCTTGCAAGTTACCTTGGATCCTACTGAGTCTTCTTTGCTGGCTCAGGGATATCAGGTTTCATATCAGTGGTATGTATTGGATGGCGATCCTATTGAGGGTGAGACACGTTCTTCTCTTGAAATAGAGAATGCTCCAGATATGGATCGTGGTGCATATACATGTAGGGTTGTTGTACTTGACAGACATAACTGTAATAATTTAGTTCTTCTTAACAAGGAATTGAGTGAGATGTGGGGTGTAGATTATGTCTATATCAACCCGTCGGATCTGATAATTCCATACAGTGACTCTAATGGTAGTGGTACTACTGGACCAGGTCTTGATACCAACGATGGTAAGTCTCCAGAAAAACCGGTGAAGACATGGCCTGCTGCTTATGCTCTGTTGACAGAAAATGGTACATGGAATGAGAACCAGATTATCCTCATTGGTAAGAGTCCGGCTTCTGTAACAAAGGAGGGCTTTGGCCTCGGTACTCAGAATGGTAATGGTAACAGCACCACAGGTATCTATGACGTATGGTATCAGCGTGCACAGAGCAAGTTCATGAACCGCAACGCTACGATTAGTAGTAAGCGTCAGACTGGTGCCAAGTTCCAGGGTGAGATAGAAATGGAGAACAGTGCTGGTAATGGTACTCAGCTCGCTCTCTTCGGTGATACTCGTTTTGAGAATATAACATTCAGTCATGAGTCTCGTGATGGTGGTTACGGCATCATCGCATGTCAGTACTATAACCTCGAGATGGGTGACAGCATCAAGATGGTTAACTTCCCGTCTGCTTCTTCTGCTTCTGCAGAGGTAGGACCTCTGCCGGGAACGAAGATTGCCGACTTGCAGATCTTCGGTGGATGTAACAATGATGACCGCTTCCTCCAGATGCCGGGTTCTGTATCAAACTTTGAGGCTAAGCAGTACATCCCTCATCCGGAAGGTTTCACCATTACTGTGAAGTCTGGCTTCTACAGTAACATCTGTGCTTCTGGTCGTCAGTCAACAGATACTGACCTTAATGGTATCGTGGGTACTCCTAACCGTCCGGTTAAGTGTACGATTATTGTTGACATCAACCGTGGCTGCAATAATGCAAACATGAACTATGGTAACAGCACCGCAAGTTACGATGTTGGTGCCGTGATGGCTGGTAACCACGAGGGTGCTCAGTATGGTGACGTCAATATCATCATCCGAAGCGGTATTATCGGTCGTGTAACATCTGGTTCTCTTGGTAACAAGCGTAAATCAAAGACATTCGGTACTGATATGAATGCCGGATTTAAGGCTTACAAGAGTTACTATGGTACAAGGAATAATGGTGATAATCAGGATGTATATCAGCCATTTGATACATATTTTGGCAGATGTAACATCCTCGTTGACCCAGCGTCTTCTAAGATGAATAAAGTGGCAGCTGATGTTAATGATCGTGTTGTCATCAGTGAGATCTATGGTGGCGCTCTCGGACGTCACATGGGTTCATATACGAACGCGGGTGTGTGTATGTCAACATTCTATGGTAAGTCAAACATTACCATCAATGGTGGTACATTCGACCTTAACAGTCCGGAAGGCGATACAGAATGGACGGGAACTGCTGGCACTGGTGACGGTAAGTATGGCTTGGCTGCATACTCTAATACGGTATATAATGTTAGCATAAATGGACAAAACAAGCCGTATTATAGAGCTCAGCCTGGTATTTATGCTGCTGGTGCAGGTGGTTTCAACGGTATCGGTGGTGACGAACTGCATACCAACGACCTCCGTCTGCCTTATTGGGCTAATGCTGCAGAATATACAGAAAAAGGTGTCAAGTTATATAACTTTGCAGATCTTTCGGCAAAGGGTATAAAGGATCCACATCGTATCGTGAAGTATGGTGATTACAATGAGTACAAACAGCATACTGGTGCTGACAAGGTTTATATTACTTGTCTTGACTCTATTGTCTATGATCCATCTCAGGGTAAGGATATAGAATATACTACACAAATTGACCCTGCAGAGACTTCAACGACGATAACTATCAACGGTGGTAAATTCTTCCCACGTTCATTGCCACAGGGCGCTGGTATTTTCGGTGCAGGTAATGGTTATGTAAACAACCAGTTGATTAATTTCGCAAATCAGGCTCCTAACCCGCTTGGTGGCTCATTGCTCGGTAAGCCAGGTACTACAGCCGTAGAGATGAATATCAATGGCGGTGAGTTCAACTGTGATATCTTCGGTGGTGGTCGTGGTAACGACATATACTATGCCGCAGGTCTTCGCTATTGGGGTAATGAAGGTAGTATTGGTGGAAGCGACTGGGCGCAGGGCGTTTATGCCAATCCTGGCACAGATTACGATTCATACGGTGTAACGAGAGACAACTACTCACGCAATGCCCGCGTGCTTGGTAACGTTGTGATGAACATCAACGGTGGTGTCTTCAAGCAGAACATCTATGGTTCTGGTTCTGGATCAAACATGGCTGGTTGTGAGGGCATGGCTGAGGTCATTGGTTCTACAACTATCAACGTTGATTCTACTGCAGCTAAGATATATGGTAATATCTATGGTGGTGGTAACTATGCCAAGACACGTGTAAGCACTGAGGTCAACGTCAACAGTGGCTATGTATATGGTTCTGTATTCGGTGGCGGTAATCAGGCTACCGTTGGTACCTTGGGTACAAAGACTATATATTCGGCAGATGAATATTACAGCTTGGCTGATAATGTATATACAGGTGAGGGAGCTTACACAAGAGATGAGGCCGAGGAGAAGGGTGTCATCAAGGATGCTTCTGGTGTTGAGCACAATATAGGTGAACTTAAGCCAGGTGCAACCGGCACGCAGGTTCCTGCAGGTACTGGTCATTCATCAGTATATACTAAGACTGAGAAGGCATATATCTATGGTGACATCTTCGGCGGTGGTAACAAGGCCGATGTCTGGGGTGACACTTATGTAGGTATGTCTGCCGGTCATATCGCTGGTAACATCTACGGTGGTGGTAACGGTGTATATGTCGATGCAAGCAACAATGCTCAGGCTAACGTTCATGGCTTCACAGAGGTGTTCCTCAATGGTTATACCGTGATGTGGGACTACATGTTCGACACAGAATCATGGGCTGCTAAGACTTATGATCAGCGTGTTGAGATGACAGAGGAAGATATACTGGATTCTTATCTTAAGTCATGGAGTAAAAACAAGGATCTCTTCGTAACGACAGAAACAGTCAACGGTAAGAGCGTTTCTAAGTGGTTCGACAGGTTCAGCATTGGTAAAACTGGTGACGCTAGGACCTATAATGCACACAATATCTTCGGCGGCGGTAACATCTATTGTGATGTTGACAGCACGGCACGTGTTACTGTGACACGAGGCATGACACCGAAGGATCTGCTTGAGACAGATGAGTGGAAGTGGTCATACTATGACAATAACACTCCTCACTTCTATGTATTCGGTGGTGGTAACGGTCCGCAAACAAATGTTAAGAATACCTACGTCAACGTCGGTATGGAGGGTGTGCTGACACAGGATGCTACTACTGACGAGGCTCTCGCTAAGCCTGCTAGCTACTTCATCGATGAGGATGGCAATCAGGTTACTGCGGCAGGTGATGACAACCACTCTATCGGTATCTTCTCTAATGGTTACGGTATTGCAGGTTATACTGTGCTCGGTGTACTCGGTGGTGGTATGGAAGGACAGGTTAACAACGACACTGAAGTAACCATCGGTGGTAACACCTTCATACACCGTGTATATGGTGGTGGCTATGGTGATCGCTATCGTACCGTAAGCAACAAGATGCCAGCGGCTACTACGCTCGGTTATGTGGGTAACAATACACACGTGACTGCAAATGGTGGTCTTATCTATGGTGATATCTTCGGTGGTGGTGCACGCGGTGACGTAGGTAACGCTACTTGCGTAGAGGTGCTGCGCGACTGTAAGGTATATGGTTCTGTATACGGTGGCGGTGACGTGGCTAAGGTCAATGCTGTCAAGGCTAATACAGAGGAATATGCCACAGACACTGTTACTACTGTCGTAATCGGTGGTGGTAATGTGTTCCGCAACGTATTTGCTGGTGGTAGCCAGGGACCTGTATATGGTTCTACACTTGTCAACATCGTTGACTCAACAATGTTTGGTAAGAAAGTTACTCCTTATATATATCACGACATCTATGGTGGTGGTGAGAAGGCCGACATCTATGGTAACACCAACGTCCTCGTCGAGGGCGGTAACATGGCCGGTGATATTTTCGGCGGTGGCCTCGGTATATATGTTGCAGGCAAGAACGACTCTATCATCAGTGCTGACGTGCTGCAGCAGACTTATGTGACTGTCAACGGCGGTTCAATGCTCTGGAGTCAGAAGTGTGATGACTGGCAGCAAGGTACAGTATATTACTTCGACAACTCTAACATGATTCCTATGTCGCGCTATAAGGCCGGCGAACTTACTGCTGACGACCTGAAGGGCACTAAGGGATTCTATGACTGGACTGCGAACCACTTCACCACTAACCACAACGTATATGGTGGCGGTAATGTAAACAGTCAGATTACTGGCAATGCTAATGTAACGATGAACCACGGCCTCATTACGGAGGGTCTGCAGTATTACGACCGTGAGGAACTCACTCCGTTTGCAATCTGCTGGTTCAATACTATACTGAACAAGTCTTATCCTCAGTTCTCTGTCCTTGGCGGTGGCTATGGTGAGCACACAACTATCGGTGGCAATACCAACGTGGTGATGAATGTATCAAACTTCAACGCACCAGGTGATGATGCTACACCGGAAGAACAGAAAGCATACGCTGAGTACAAGAATTATAAGGCTTATGCTGAAGACTTAGGTCAGTACAAGGCGTTTGAGACTGAGATGAGAGCTCGCTGGAGTGCTCTTGGCGATGAAACTAAGAAACAGCTCTATGGCGGTGTCAACTCTAACGTCTTCCGTCGTTACCGTAGCTCACGCTACGCATGGTCTGGTGGTGTGCATGGTCACGTGATGGCAAATGTATATGGTGGATCATGGGCTGGTAAGGTCGTAGGTAATGCCAATGTCATGCTTGACGGTACATCTGGTTGCCGCAACGTCTTCGGTGGCGGTGTAGGTCTGGCTAGTGACGACAAGCTCGGTGAGGTTGCTGGTGATGCCTTCGTTACTATCAATGGCGCTATCGTCAGTGGTTCTGTATTCGGTGGTGGTGCAGGTGTTGAGTCTGCTGACACCAATGATGACGGTATAATTGATAAGGACTACAATAACGTTGCTCGCGTGGTTAAAACCACAAGGGTTTCTGTGAACAGCTATCTTGATACAGAGGATGCAGACTTCCCGGCAGATGGTACTATGGTATTCGGTTCTGTCGTTGGTGGTGGTGACGTAGCAAGTGTAGGTGCTTATCAGGCTAACTACAATAATATCACACCTGCTGCTGAGACTGCAGATCCTGTTTACACTACTGATGTGGAAATCAACGGTGGTTTGATATTCTCTCCTGTCTATGCAGGTGGTAGCGGACGTGTTAAGAATCTTGCAAACGATTACACAAGACTGGGTGCAGTATATGGTCACTCTCGTGTATCTGTAAATACTCCGTCTTCCGACACCAATTCTCCATGGCTCTGGAACCGCGTATATGGCGGTGGCATGTCAGGTACGGTATTCGGTAGCACGTATGTGAATGTTGCTGGTGGTAACTTCGGTTATGACATCTTCGGTGGCGGCTTTGGTGAAGCCAACGGCGATGAATCTACTGACGCTGCTGTCAAGGGTAACACACACATCGACGTAAGCGGTGGTGAGTGGTGTATCTCACAGAAATGGATTTCGAAGGATGAGGAAGGCAATGACATTCGTGCATGGGCTCCAGCCAACACTTACCTCACTGCTACATACTCTCCACAGTATGACCCAGAGAACAAGAGATTCAATATAGACCATAACATCTATGGTGGCGGTCATGCTTGCAGCACAGTGTCTGGTGACACTTATGTTACAATGACCAAGGGTATGTTGCGTAAGAATACTCCGCTTGGACGTGAATATACTTCTGGTAATATCTTCATCGAAGGTGAGTGGAAGGAATCTTACGACAAGGTGGGTTCTGCACATTTCTCTGTATTCGGTGCTGGTTATGGTGAACTCACAACTGTTGAGAACACTCATATCAACATCAATATAGATGGTGAGGTAACTCCAGATGCATCTTATGAGCATCCAGCACAGGGTGATCCTGTACCATACTACCAGCGTTTTGAGTCGCTGCAGTCTCTGCTCGACGTCATTGGTGGTGGTTACAACGGTATGACCAACGGTGCTACTAACGTACACATTGGTAATAAAACATTCATGCGCCGTGTGTTCGCAGGTGGTTACTATGCTCCGGTTAATGAAACCAACGTACTGGTAACTTCTGGCTCTGTTGACGAAGTGTTCGGTGGTGGTCTGATTGGTGACGTTTACACGAACACCAACGTACAGATTGGTCTCCGTACGACAAGCCAGACATTCGACAGCAATACATACAATGAGTCAAACGGCACGCTGTTCATCAACAAGAATATATACGGTGGTAACGACGTATCTGGTACCATCGGATATAAGAATGAGGAGCATACTGCAGGTTATGGTACTCACGTGAACCTCCACGGTGGTACGCTCTACGGAGACGTTTACGGTGGTGGTAACGGTAACTACCTCTATGCACTCGGTGTGAATGGTGAGAAGAAGGTTACACCTAACGAGCATTATCTCAAGACTAATGTCTTCGAGGGTTATGACCTTGTATATACAGTGCCGATGCGTGACGGTATGATTTCATCTTCTGTTGCCAGTGATGCACAGAAGATTGTGAACATCGCATCTTATCGTCCATCTACCATCGAGGCAAACATCCAGCTCCATGGTATGAACGCAGATAACAAACTCGTCATCGAGGGTGATGTCTTTGGTGGTGGTAACGCTGCTACTGTGGATGGTGTCGTAAGTGCCGGTGGTGTGAACAGCGCTAAGGTTAACTTCAACATCAAGGATTACATCAAGGTAGGTGGTATCTACCTCGGTTCCGACGGTGATGCGCTCTTCAAGGACTCAGAGGATAACCCATTCCTCTCGAACTTCCAGACCATCAACAACATCAACCTTGAGGATACAGTGATTTGGGATACAGACCCTGCCAACCATGGTATCAAGGAGAAGTATCTTGCTGTGAAGAATGAAGACCGTCCTCTCGTCTATCCACACTTGCTGGACCTTTACTTCCAGCCTGTGGAGATGTCTGTTCAGCCAACAGTGCTGTGGAACGGTTCGGAAACAGGTAACGTGACGGATGCTACTATCGGTATCTTCTGCTGTGGTGGTAACCGTGGTAACATGAACGTTTATCCTGCTTCTTCAGGTACGAACAATGGTAATGTCGTGGACATCAAGTTCCCTGACGACCTCGTAATCACTGGACATATCATAGGTGGATGTAACAATGCCAACTATGTATGGCACAACTCGGCAACTGGTAACGTGACAACTCACGTCGGTGGTTATCTGCTTGGTGAGCGCAAGTCTGAGAATCCTATGATTCGCCTGCTTGTTAAGAACAAGTTCAATCCATCGGTTGTTGAGATTACATCTGACAATGTATCTCATAACGAGTATAGGGGCGGCAACGTCTATGGCGGTTGCTACAGATCAGGTAACATCATTGGTGACGTTATCGTTGACCTCCGAAGCAACATGCTGAAGGGATTGCGTACTGAATACTTCGATAATATCACTGATATAGGTGCTTCTGCATGTAACGTATATGGTGCCGGTTATGGTACTAACAGCTACGTCTATGGTGACACTAAGGTCATCGTTGGTGCAGAGACCGTATGTAAGACAAATGATCCTCTCACTATTAACGACGGTAATGGTGCCAAGGGTTCTACACCTTTAGTCGCTAATGCTACGTATGAGGTATTCAATGACCAGGGTACTTCCGCTAACTATATCTTCGGTGGTGGTCTGCAGGGTAACGTAGTAGGTAATGCTACTGTACGTTATCTCAACGGACGCACACTCCACTCTGTAACAGGTGGTTCATACGCCGGTTACCTCTGGGGTAGCACTCAGGTGCTCGTAGGTTATCCTGACTATTACACTGTCAAGGAAGGCAAGCAGGGCGTCTATGCTGTTAAACGTAAGGATGAGAGCACAGACAACCTTAGCCAGACTACGGTGAATATTAAGGGTGCCACTGAGCAGGCCATCAAGCAGGAGATTAAGCTCATGGCTGGTGACATCATCGCACCTACGCTTTATGAGTCAATCATCGATGCTAATCCGACATTTGCTGTTGGCGAAAGCAAGGAGGCATTCACTAAGACATCTACAACTCCATCATACGCAAATGGTTGGGAAGATGTTGACATCAATGTCGGTGAGGCTATCTATGGTGGCGGTTACTCATTGGCTTCTGGTTCTTCAGTGATGGCAAACAACACCATCGTGCTGAAGTATGACGATCAGTACAACACCGATGAGGCAACTACAACAATGACATCTGTTGGCTATGGTGGTAACACCACTATGATAGTATGGGATAATGTTCCAGATACTAACAACGATGGATATGCTGATGTACCAGGAAATGACGACAGGGATCACTTGACCATTTCTCAGCAGGAGATGACAGAGGTTGACCTGCCTCATGGCACAGACCTCTTCGGATACTACTATAAGGATAGGTATAATCACTATCATTACATCTATGAGGAGAACAAGTACTTCCAGGGTCTGGAATATCCAAAACCACCTCTCTATACTGGTACCTATGTATCAGCATATGATTTCGAGGCAGAGGGTGGTATGTATGGTGACGGTCACTTGTCATTCTCTGAGGGCTTCCGTACTGGTGAGATCAAGGGTTATGGCTACAATGGTGGTAGAACCATCGAGGGAGCCCGCCTGATGAACTCATTCCAGCGAATGGATATCCTGCGTGTAGAGGATTGTAACGTCATCATGCTTGGTGCGCGTGACTACGCTACCAACGTGACCAACACGACCCCATACTCTATGTCACGTATCGGTGAGCTTCAGATGGTAAGTCGTATTGATGACCGTGCAGATTTGCAGTCAGTTTCCTATATCACAATGGAAGATTCTATTCAGGGTGATAAGGGTGCACGTAACTTCCTCGGATTGTCTAACAACATCCTCTATGTAGGTTGTATCTATACCAATACTCCGTTCTCAGCTAAATGGCATGACTATGAGAACAAACTTGGTACAGGTGACGATGCAGTGTCATACCAGCAGAAGAAGCAGAGTTATATCAATGCTTTCTATCCTGATAAGACTGACAATGTTAACTTCCAGAAACGTAACGATGCTACAGCCAAGAATATGATTGGTGTATCATCTGGTTATGCTCTGAAAGTACAGAATGTGACAACGCGTGTTGTTGGTTCTAAGGATCTTGAGGGTCAGGACAAGACCACACAGGTTGACTCTGTATTCTATGGTCCTATCGTAGGTGTTGCTGAGGTGAACCTAATGAGTTCTCGTCTTGACGAGGGTGGTGGTTACATCTATGCTGACAATATTCACAAACGTCCAGCTGATGATGCAACGAGCAGCAATGGCCCTGGACAGCCTGACTTCCTTATGACAACGGGTAACTTCGTGTTCCCACATAACGCACAGGGACGTTATATTCTTGATGATTGTTACGTTAAGCGTTATGATGAGACACTTGGTGCTAACCCAGCAACAGAGGAAGAGCCAGCGCACTACTGGTATATTGAAGGATATAACTATTTCTATAATATCCACATCACTGGTTATACATCAGACTCAAGGAATGAACCTCTTAAGTTTGACAGTGATAACACTGACCTCCTTACCATCATGAAGGGTGCGAAGAAGGGACAGAAGGTGACTCTGCACAGCATACGTTGGCGTAGTGAGCACATAGGTACAGATAAGTCTGACGATAAGTATGACGAGTGTGATATTGATGGTGGCTATTACAAGATTGGTAGTAATCTTAAGGTTACAGACCAGCCTGGTACATATCCTGCATCGATGACTCAAAATCCATCAGTATATGGAACAGTTCCAACAGGTGTTGGTGTAGATACATTAGGACAGCGTTGGAATGATACCTATTATAAGCTGCGTTTAAGTGCACATGATGACACAACGCTCGTTTATAATGAAGCTCCAGTTGTGGTTGAAGGACAGTCAAAGACACCTGTTCATGGTGATTTGCAGCGTGCTACCAACATGACAACGTCAACAGTGTTGAATGGCGAGTTGATTACTGATGAGCCTGTCATTGCAATGCAGTTGGTTGATGCAGTGGATAATACCACTGAGGCATACTATAACCGTCACCTTTCAAAGACATGTAAGGCAACTGTGGTACTGACAGTTCCTGCACTTGACGAGAAGGGAGAACAGGAAAAGGGTTATACTACAATCAATGCTATTTATACCACGGATAATCATGTCGGTTTGGAAGATAAGGTAGGTAAGGATGCAGATATTAATATGTCTGGTACATATTATTTCTTCAACGACAATACCCATGAGTATAATCAGCTTGATATGTCAAAGTTGAAGTATCATTATGGTACTGCTATGGACAACCTTTCATATAAGACGATAACGAAACTGTCAACGAATGAGGATGGTCTCTTTAAGGTTACTTATCTGGAAAATCCTGATGATCCTACTTCTGAGGTTGTGGCTTCTTCTCCTGTGACAAACATCTTCTTGTATGATACTCGTGATTACACATACACTCTGTATCTGTCAATAGACTACGTTCAGGGTCCTGAGGTGCGCGGTCACATCGACATCGAGAACTGTGCATTGCCAGGCGAGATGGTACGTCTCACAACCAAGAACGTGAAGATCAGTGCTGACGACTCTATGGCTCCGATAGGTTATTACTGGCGTATCGGTATGCGTGAGAAGGATGAGGAGCATGGTGGTTGGAAGTTCGTTGACGAAGCCAAGTGGGTACCAAGCACAGCTACAGTGGCAGGTGCTCCTAAGGGTTACGACTCTTACAAGCAGAATGGCCCTGTACAGAACGGTGTATTCAAGGGTGCTGTCTTCGATGAGACAGACGGTTACCTCGATGTACCAGTTTACTACTTCATGAACGGTTATGGCGTACAGTTCGGTATCGAGTTCAACGGTCTTGAGGGAACTATATTCCCAGTGAATATGGCAACAGCTGACACTCTGCTCGTTCACAACTTCCACCGTATGGCTACGCACGCTCCGAAGAACGAGAGTCTGCATCTGCACCTCTCTGAAGCTGTGGCACGTGTTCAGGCACACGAGATGTATCTCGACAGCCTGAAGGCTTGGAATGACTTTAAGGCACTCACAGAAGAAGCTCAGAATGCAACGACTAACAAACCAGTCAAGCCAGTATATGTTGCTCCGCTCAACGAGCCACGCATATACATCATTGACGAGGAAGACTTGCATGACTTCTATTGCTTCATTGACAGCGTAGGACGTTACGATAAGAACAATTGGAAGAAGACGGTTCAGCTCGGCAACCCGGCAAGTCCATATCCAGTTCCAACGGGCGGTAAGTACGCACAGTTCTATCTGCAGGACAACATATCGTTCTACCAGCAGTATTATCATAGACCATTCTATGACTTCGAGGGTGAACTTGACGGTATGGGTCATACCATCGATCTGACAAACAAGGATCGTGTAACAGATGAACTTGCTCCAACGCTCTTGAATAAGGTCAAGGGTCATGTCTATAACCTCGGTGTTGTAGGTAAGCCATTGGCAGACGGCGTTGTTGATGAAGAAGGTGCAGATCCTGTTGCTCACATACACAACAGCTTCGTATATGGTTTGAAGAATAAAGTCGGTGTACGTGTACTCAGTGGTTCAGCAACTAAGGCTAACCCAGCACTTGACAACTGTTATGACCTGACCAATGCGGCAGATGAGGACTTCAAGTACGGTAAGATTGCATACAACCTCAACCGTTACTATCTGGAGGAGCGCTTCCGTCGTGGTTCAGAGGAGGCAACACCAAACTATGACAGAATTGAAAAGTACTTCGGCAATGAGGACTTCATGTATGCTCGTCGTGCAGACTACCGCACAGGTAAGGTTACTGGTGTGACATACCTCCGCACAGGTAATGACGATCTTCCTGCATATGGCAGCAACAGTACTCGTCACATGAAGAGTCACGGTATTGATGCAGCTCGTGGTGAGAAGGTTTACCTGACACAGGCAGAGGCAAATGCATGGAACACTCGTTACAATGAGGAGTATGCATACGAGATTGAGGACGGCAGTGGTTCACCACGTCACCTCACAGCAGATCCTTATAGCACGAACACGGTGAAGAGGGTTATCTATCATGCACTGTTCAACCAGGCAGGTTATAACAAGGCAGTAGGTGTGGTTGCAGAAGGCGACTCGCTGCGCAACGACTACATACTGTTCGGTCAGAACCTCACTGCAACAGCAATAGATACCATACCAGCCGTTATCACAAGCTGTGTGAACATCGATGCTGCAAACCGCGTATGGCGTGCAAGTGGCTTCTATGGTTCGAAGAAGGATGAAGGTTTCTACCACAATGCTATGACCAACATGGCAACATCCGCTCTTGATCCACGTCTCACGGCTATCGATTTCACATGTTATCGTGACGGTGAGGTAACCAAGTCGAACTACAAGCAAGGCTTCAGTACAAGTGTTGAGGGTACGGCAACAGACCTTCAGGATGTAGCTTATGCTCCGACTAAGGATATGCCAAATGACGCATCTTACTGGAGATTCACTGTAGGCAACGATGAGGTTACTCAGAACCTGCTCGTTTACACTGCAAGCGGTGATAACATCAGTAAGAAGGTCGGTGACGAGATTGACGGTATCGGTTATAAGGCTGATAGAGATGAAGCTAACATCAAGGGTCATCAGGTTGTGATGGGCGCACCAAACAACACGGCAGCCCTGTTGCACCTCGTTGATAAGGAGAACTTTAACGCTCCAATAGCGTTCATAGCATCAAGTGCATGGTATGACCGTGTACCGAAGAACGAGACTGGATTCGTTGAGACTGCTGGTAAGGGATGGGCAAGCATCTGTCTGCCTTACACAGTCAAGAAGACTTCTCTCTCAATACCTATCGAGCGCTTCTATGACTACGCCGATGAGCAGGCAGATCCTACACACGTTCGTAACACCAAGAAGTGTGACCAGGATACTATCACCTACTTCTTCGGTGAGATGGATACCAACGAGAATCCTAACATCATCAACCACGAATATTGGTTGCGTGCTATGGATGGTGCAGAGGTATCAGGTGGTACGGTGAAGGCACACTTCAAGCGTCCGCTCCTGTCACTCGATGGTAATAACAAGGAAGACGCAGGCGGTGGCTTCGCAGCATACACACCGTTCATAGTAAGCTTCCCAGGTGAGCAGTTCTATGAGTTCAATATGAATACAGAGGACGAATATGGTAATCCGCAGAAGATAACGTTCAGTGCAACCAATGCTGACATTGCCGTTACCAGTGATGCTCTGCCATTGACAGTTCAGACTGTTAACAGTGGTACACAAGACTATGCTCACTATGGTGCGATGATGAACGATGCAAACGAGGATGGTGAATCTAAGTATGCTATTGCTCTGAATGATGTAAACGAGGATAATACTGGCGACCTCTTCAAGATGGGTTCTCCAATCTATCCGTTCCGCTCTTACATCCTGAATACTGCTCATAGTGATGGTGGTGCTAAGGCATCTGCTTACGCTGATATCGCTTATGAAAAGCCTGAGGTGATCTATATCGATGGTCTTGGCATCAGTCTTGAGGACAAGGGCATTGCAGAGCCAGAAACCGAGGATGTAATTGAGAGCAATGGTATGAAGATTTATCCGAGCGGCAGACGCATCGTGGTAGAGAGCACATACGCTACGACCATCAATGTTTACACTTCAAGTGGTCAGCTCGTCAGAGTTCTCGATGTTCGCCCAGGCACTTCAATCTACAGTGGCTTCGCAAGCGGAGTATATGTTGTAGAGCAGAAGAAGATGATGCTTAAGTGATAATTACAACTCTCTAAATAGAATATGTGGTTGCTCTGTATGAGCAACCACATATTTTTTAGATAAGATCTCTATGTTCTTTAGATAATAACTCCATTTTTTTTAGACTATATCTCTATTTTTTTAAGAAAAAAACTGGAAAATATTTGCACAGTTCAAAAAAAAGTAGTACCTTTGCACTCGCAAATGAGAAATTACTCGTTTGGGCGCTTAGCTCAGTTGGTTCAGAGCGTCTGCCTTACAAGCAGAGGGTCGGGGGTTCGAATCCCTCAGCGCCCACGATATATAAAAGAATAAAAACGAGTGATTGTCTTACTTGATACGCATCTTGCGTTCAAGGGCGCTTAGCTCAGTTGGTTCAGAGCGTCTGCCTTACAAGCAGAGGGTCGGGGGTTCGAATCCCTCAGCGCCCACCTCTCTCTCTCTCTAACTCTTTGGGAGGCTGTTAGCCAAGTAATTGGTTGCAGCCTCCTTTTTTATTGGGGTAAATCGGAATTATCGGAGTTGTCGGAGTATTCTGGGTACTCCGAGTATTCGGAATAATCTGAGTATTCGGATTATTTCTTAAAACTTAAAAGCCGCTTCATGTGAAGCGGCTTTTAAGTTCTTCTTCGGATATAATACTATAGATTATCTTTCCGTCGGGGGTGTATCGTGGTGTATCAGATTTAAAGAGATTCTTAAGCATTGTCTGCATAGCCTCTGTCGAGAGTATCTCTCCGTATGGGGTGGCAGCTTTCCTTGCCAGTGACGAGGCAAGGATGGTGTGCACTTCCTCTGTCGCTGTTGTTCCACATTCTGCGGCATCGTTGACGAGGTCGTTTACCAGCCTCACGGCATCCAGTCCGCCAAGTCCAGAGGGTATGCCCTCCACTGCATAGCTGTTGCCACCGAGGTTCGTCAGTTCAAAGCCCATTACTGTCAGTTCTTTGATGATGCGGGGCAGTTGCTCTGCAAGTGCAGGAGCGAATTGTACAACCTCAGGGAATAAAACCTTTTGTGTATGCGCTGTGTGGTTTTTGAGTGCCTCCATGTACTGTTCGAAGAGTATTCGTTGGCTTGCACGGTGTTGGTCTGCAATCAATAATCCCTCATTCTGCGGTATTACGATGTATTGCGCATAGAGTTGCATTGGAGAGTCCGTATTGATTACAGTAGGAGAAACATCTACTGCAGGCGTTTCCGGTAATATCTTGTCGTCATAGTCGAAAGGTACAAAAGACTCCTCAATGTCTGTGTCGTTCTGCTTTGATGGGGTAGGGAAGAGGTCATCCCAGCCTTTCGCACTTCTTCCAGAGTATTCAGAAGATGTTTTCTTCTGAGACGAGGGAGTAGTATTGAAAGGGTTGTATTGCGGATTAAAGTTGATGCTTGGCTCCGTAATGTCTATATTGCTGTTTGGGTTGAATACCGGGATGTCAGGTTTTCCTTCAGTGTCAAAGTCAAGTTCATTCAGTCTGAACTGTCCAACGGCATTTCGCACCGTAGCCATTAATATCTGCCATATAGACTGTTCGTTGTCAAACTTTATTTCCGTCTTGACAGGATGTATGTTTACGTCGATATCCTCTGGGTTGACGGTGAAGTAGATGAAATAAGACACCTGTTCACCTTCCGGTAACAGTCGGTCGTATGCACTCATTACAGCTTTGTGGAAGTAAGGGTGCTTCATGTATCGTCCGTTGACGAAGAAATACTGATGGCATCCTTTCTTCTTGGATGATTCGGGTTTTCCCACCATGCCTGTGATGTTGCACAGAGTCGTTTCTGTGTTAATGGTGAGCAACTGCTGTGTAATGCGTTTGCCAAACACGTCAGCGATGCGCTGGGCTGTGTTAGATGCTCGCAGACACATCGTTTCCATGCCGTTGCTGTATAGAGAGAACTCTATTTCGGGATATACGAGAGCTATACGCTCGAATGCCTGCATGATGTTGCTCATCTCTGTGGCATTCGATTTAAGGAATTTCCTTCGAGCAGGAATATTGAAAAAGAGATTCTCTATAAGAAAATTACTTCCCACTGGACATGACACCACCTCTTGTTCCATCACCTTTGAGCCGGCAATGATAAGACGTGTTCCAACCTCGTTGTCTGTGGTGCGCGTTGTCAGTGTCACCTGTGCCACGGCGGCGATAGATGCCAGCGCCTCGCCACGGAATCCCATGGTATGCAGTGAGAACAGGTCGTTGGCTTGCCGTATCTTTGATGTGGCATGACGTTCAAAACTCAGGCGCGCATCGGTATCAGACATACCGCAACCATCATCAATGACCTGAATATAAGTCTTGCCGGCGTCACATACCAAAACCTTGATATGCTTGGCACCAGCATCAATGGCATTTTCCACCAATTCCTTGATTACAGAAGCGGGGCGTTGTATCACCTCACCAGCAGCAATCTGATTGGCTACGGAGTCTGGAAGCAGTTGAATGATATCCATTATGTTAGAAAGATTTTATTTTCTTTTGGGTGGTTCCCTTCGTCTCTCTTGTTTAAGTTCTGTGCCTTTTGCCTTTGGTATCCATACGAATATGTCGTCTTTAGAACGAGGACGCATATAGTCGAACCAGGCGAATGATGGCAGTTTATGTTTCTCAGGAGGTGTCTGTGTCAAAGGGTAAAGTGTGCCGGTGCTTGCACACATCCATATTTTATAAAGTTTGCGTTCTGGGGTGAGATACATTTTAAGCGTATCAGTCTCGGTATAGTTCAGACCGATGATGGTAGTGTCGGCCTCGTCTATGGGGTAGTACACCACCTGCACGTTTGATACTGCCCAATTTTCCCGCAGTTTACCATCAACGAAATAAGCACGCATGTCACGGCTCGCAATCTGGTTGAAGTGCACGGAGTCGCTCATCTGCTGCACAGACAGCGCTTGTCCCAACACCTCGGCGTATCTCACGGTAGAGTCGTTCATGTATACGAGAATCTTCTCACCGAGTAGTTGGTTGCCCTGTGTCCACACTACGGGGTCTTTGTACATCGTCATACACGAATCCACGGAGTGGAACACGAGAGAGTCGCAGACAGCCTGCAGGTCGTTGCGGTAAGCCCTGACGTGGTTATAGCAATAAACCTCACGCTGTACAGAGTCAGTGTTGATATATAAGGTGTGAATACGTATGGTATCGCCGTGCATCCACAGAGTGTCCTGCTGTGAGTAATCTACCGCTACGGCGTTTCGTGTTACAAAGCCGTCTCCTGTCTGGTCATTGTATATGCAATGGTCAGCAATGAGCATATTCCGGTTGAGTGTGTCTTTGTATATGACATTGCCATATCCCTCGTTTTCGCCTGTTCGGTCATTGTGATACAGGCTGTCGGCAGTTATTTCCTTTGCGCCGTTGTATATTGTTGAGCGCCCAAAGAGTTCAGAACGTTCTGTTGAGGTATTGTAATAACTGTCGGTGGTGTTTACCTTGCTGCCCTTCTGTGTTATCACCGATGGTCCTGTGACATGAGCCAGAGAGGTGCGCTCGTCATATATCAGAGTGTCGGTCTCAATGCGCAGTCCCTTGTCGTTGGTCAGTATCACATTGTAATAGAACTCAGAGTGGTTGGAGTCCATATAGTGTCTGCCCCAGTCGGCTGTCAAAACGTCCTTTTTGCTTGTCAGTTTGATGCCCGCAGAGCCGTAGGCATCAGCTATGCCATACATGCGGTCGTAGTCGAGAGTGTCGCAATACAGTTTGGAACCACGGTGTGTCAGTATCACATTGTCCCAAACGTGTCCCATCTCGTCATTGCCGTCATAATAGCCGCGGTCGCCCACAAGTGTCAGCGTATCGCCCTGGCGCATCTTTACATGACCGTAAGCCTCGAAAGAGTTAGACGATTCATAGTAGTATGCACTGTCGCATGTCAGATGCATACCCTTATGCAGGAATGACACTTTGCCCTTCACAAACTGTGCTCCTGGGTGTGCACCATATACATCGTACGACAGCAGGTCGGCATGCTGCAGATATACGCGGGTGTCGGTCTTTCGTGCTACTGCACGTTGACGCTTACCCTTTGCACCAACGATAGTGCAAAGGGTAAGCGTCATTAGAACCAGCACAGCGGTTCTGAGGTTTATGTGTCTTGTATGCTCTATAAGAATTAAGAGTTAAGAGTTAAGAATTAAGATTTAGTATTATGCATTGTGCATTGTGAATTATGCATTGTGCATTACCTAATCCATCCTTCGTATTCAAAATCGCAGTCCTTATACTCTGCCGGTATTCTTACGTATGTATTCTTTATCTTATCCTGTACCCAGTCTTTTATCTTCTTGTCCCGAGCCTTCTCAAGCACGATATTGCTCATTACCTGGAAATCCTCGGTGATGGTGGCCTTGTGCATTTCAGTACGATTACGCAGCTTTGCTATTGCGCAGACCGTCTTTCCGCGAGAATTAATCATGGTGAAAGGCTTGGAAATCTCGCCTACAGCCAAAGGGGCGATGGCTCTTGCCACTTCGGTGGGGAGGTCTTTCATTTCGAAGCGAGAGGTGCGTTTGCCGTCTTCGGTAGGATTTGACATTATGCCACGGTTGTTCTTCGTGTCTTTGTCGTCAGAGATGTATGTGGCAGCCTCGTCAAAAGGAAACTTTCCCGCATTGATGTCAGCAGTTATTGAATCAAGGCGTGCCATAGTCTCGTTGATTGCCTCCTGTGATACACGTGGCTTGCGCAGAATGTGGCGAACCTTTATCTTGTCACCGCGTTTGTCAATAAGCTGGATGATATGGAAACCAAATTCCGACTCCACGACCTTGGAGATTTTCTTCGGGTCGGTGAGGTTGAATGCCACCTGTGCAAAACTTGGATCAAGCATTGCACGGCCAACATAATCCATCTCGCCACCTTGGCGGGCACTGCCTGGGTCTTCAGAGTATAGACGTGCGAGAGTTGCAAACGAAGTGCGTCCCGACTGAACACGTTCTGTGTAGTCGCGCAGGTCCTCCTTCACCTTGTTGATGTCCTCGATAGGTATGCGTGGCTGTATTGTGACAATCTGCACCTCCACAGTTTGTGGCACAATGGGGATGCTGTCCTCTGGAAGGTTACGGAAATAGTTGCGTACCTCACTTGGTGTCACCGTCACGTTCTCCACTATCTGGCGACGCATACGCTGAGACAGTTCGCGGTTTTTGAATTCATCGTGCAGCTCATTCTTCATCTCTGCGATGCTCTGCTTGCGATATTCCTCCAGTTTCTCCTTAGAACCGATCATCTGAATCCAGGCATTGATCTGTTGCTCTACGCCCTGTGCTATCTCAGCCTCAGTAACCTCGATGCTGTCTATGGCAGCCTGGTTGATAAACAGTTTTTGTACGGCAATCTGTTCAGGTATTCTGCAATCGGGGTTTCCGCCCCAGTCAACGCCCTCCTGTTCGCCCTGCAGGCGCATCACTTCGATGTCGGAGCGCAGGATTGCTTCATCGCCAACGACCCACACCACCTCGTCGATGTAGTTGGTGTTGTCATCAGACATTGCCGGCAGCAATGCGGCTGTCAGCAGTGTAGCGGAAACTATCAGTGAAGATTTTTTCATCTGTTTCTTTATTCTTTTACTTTACGGTAGCGAGCACCTCTTTGTTAACGGTTATTGGATAGCGTTTTTTAAGTTCTTCTATCCAGCTTTTCTCCATGATCTCCTGGTAGTCGGCCACGACGAGCGCCTTCACGTCACCCATTTCTTCGGGAGCGTTGAGCACCTTGCCGTATGTGGCGGTGTATGGAAAATCTTTCTTTTCTTTCACCTTGGCTTCGCTGTTGCCAAATATCTCGCGGTCAACGATGCCGTTAGTGCCTTTCTTGAAGATGCCCTTCTCCACGCGTATGCGCAGTACGGAGTCATTGTTGAAAGTATTTCTCAACAATGGAGCCCATTCGCTGAAATCATGTCCCATGACACAGTTTTTCACAGCCTCGATGTCTTCTGCGTTGCGTGTGTAGTATGCAATACCCTTGAAGCGTGGCTCTTCCCAAGTGTATTTTTTCTTGTTCTTCTTCCAGAAAGCCTCAAGTCCTTTCTCGTCTTTTGCAGCCTTCTCCCATACCTCACGGTTGCTTATCTCATAGAGCAACAGTCCGTCATGATATTCCTTTATGAGATATTTCATGTTCTGGTCGATGGCTGAAATGGAGTCGCTGCGCATGTCCATCACGGCTTCCTCCGTGGTATTGCGCTGCTGTGCAATGTTTTTCAGTCTGTTTTGTGCCAGAGCCTTTCGTATGTTGCGTTTCTCTATATACGCCATGATGGTGTTGCGTAGAGAATCGTATGGGGCAAGCGACTTACGCTCATTCAACTTGATAATGTGGAATCCCACCTCCGTCTGTACGGGTTTGCTGAATTCGCCGGGTTTGAGGGCAATCATGGCAGCCTCGAACTTCTCAAGCAACTGTCCTCTCGCTACCTGACCGATGCGTCCGCCGTTTGAAGCCGTGCCAGGGTCTTCGCTATACTGCTTGGCGATTGTTTCAAAATCGGCGCCAGCCACTAAGACGTTATATAAGGAGTCAGCTCGCATTTGCTTGCGCTTCAGCACTTCCTCGCTGTCGTTCTGCTTCACATGCATCAGTATGTTGCTCACGTCGTAGAGACCATTGACACCAATACGATTGTTCTCCTCGTCATACAGACGGCGGGCCTCCGCTTCCACGTCAGCCTCGTTGATGAGTGTTGGCAGTATCTGCTGGTCGCGGTACTGGCGAAACTCCTTGTTGTATGATGTCAGAGTGTCGAGGTGTGCGTCAAGTGCCGCCTGCACCTTACGTTTGTAGTTGGCAAACAGTTCCACATACTCGTCCACCGTCTTGCGGTCGATGACATCCTCACCATTGTTCTTCTGGAAAGAATACACGAACTCAGAGCGTGGCACAGGTTTGCCTGCCACTGTCATGATGATTGGGTCATCCTGCGCAGAAACGGACGCGGCACAACCAATGATGCCAAGTGCCAGTAATGCAAGAGTCTTTCTCATTATATAATATAATCTGTAGTCTATATATAAACCGTAAACTGTAAACAATAAACCGTAAACTGCAAACTGCTTACTGTGGACGGCTGTAGTTAGGAGCCTCGCTGGTGATGATCACCTCATGCGGATGACTCTCAAGCATACCAGCGTTGGTGATGCGTGTGAACTTGGCATCGTGCAGTGCGTTGATGTCTTTCGCACCGCAGTAACCCATGCCAGAGCGCAGTCCGCCTACGAGCTGGTAAATCACCTCCTGTACGGTTCCTTTGTAAGGCACACGACCGGCAATGCCTTCCGGCACAAGCTTCTTGGCTTCCTTCACGCCACCCTGGAAGTAGCGGTCGGCAGAACCCTTCTCCATAGCCTCGAGCGAACCCATGCCGCGGTATGACTTAAACTTACGTCCGTTGTAAAGGATTGTCTCACCCGGAGCCTCCTCGGTACCTGCAACGAGTGAACCTACCATTACTGAGTAACCGCCGGCAGCGAGGGCCTTCACCACGTCGCCAGAGTAGCGCAGGCCACCGTCAGCGATAAGAGGAATACCCGTGCCCTTCAATGCAGAAGCTACGTCATATACGGCAGACAACTGTGGTACGCCCACGCCTGCCACCACGCGTGTGGTGCAGATAGAACCAGGACCGATACCCACCTTTACGGCATCGGCACCTGCCTCAACAAGAGCCTTCGCAGCCTCGCCTGTAGCGATGTTGCCCACAACGATGTCAACCTCTGGGAAGGCAGCCTTTGCCTCGCGTACCTTTTCTATTACGCCAGCAGAGTGACCGTGTGCGGTGTCAATGATGATGGCATCAACGCCGGCCTTTACCAATGCCTCCATGCGCTGGAACGTGTCGGCTGTTACGCCCACACCTGCAGCCACGCGCAGACGGCCCTTGGAATCCTTGCAGGCCATTGGCTTGTCCTTTGCCTTGGTGATGTCCTTGTATGTGATAAGACCCATGAGGTGGTTGTCGTCGTCCACCACGGGCAGTTTCTCAATCTTATGTTCGAGCAGTATGCGGCTGGCATTCTCAAGGTCAGTCTTCTGATGGGTCACGATAAGGTTCTCGCTTGTCATCACCTCGTCAATCTTCCTTGACATGTCTGTCTGGAAGCGCAGGTCGCGGTTTGTCACGATGCCCACGAGCTTGTTGTCGCTGTCAACCACGGGGATGCCGCCGATGTGATACTCAGCCATTATGTCGAGTGCATCCTTCACTGTCTTGCCGCGCATGATGGTCACGGGGTCGTATATCATGCCGTTCTCGGCACGCTTCACGATAGCCACCTGACGAGCTTGTTCCTCTATAGGCATGTTCTTGTGTATCACGCCGATGCCACCCTCACGGGCAATGGCGATGGCCATAGGAGCCTCTGTCACTGTGTCCATGGCAGCGGTGACGAAAGGAATCTTCAGGTCAATGTTACGTGAGAACTTGGTACTGAGCTCCACCTCGCGTGGCAATACCTCAGAATAAGCGGGAATAAGCAGTACGTCGTCAAAGGTGATACCTTCCATGACTACTTTGTCTTCAATGAATGATGCCATAATATATTCTGTATTTTTTAATTGAAATTTGGGTGCAAAGTTACAAAAAAAAAAACGAGACTGCACTACTGCTACACCTTTTTTATGTGTATATTAAAGCAATTTAACCATTACGTGGTGTTGTATTATTGTAAATGTCGTATTCTTTTCGTACCTTTGCGGCATGATTTTTCCATTTAACTACCTGCAGACGCTTGGTGAATACCTTGTGCTGATGTGGCGTGCCATTGCCATACCAGACCGCTGGCGTATGTTCATGAAACAGTATGTAAAGGAGATGTCGCAGCTTGGCGTTGACTCCATAGGCATCGTGTTGCTGATATCTTTCTTCATCGGTGCGGTGATATGCATACAGATGAAGCTCAACATACAGTCGCCGTGGATGCCCCGCTGGGTAAGCGGCTACACCACGCGTGAGATTATGCTGCTTGAGTTTTCGAGCAGTATAATGTGTCTTATCCTTGCCGGCAAGGTGGGCAGTAACATCGCCTCCGAACTTGGCACCATGCGCGTGACGCAGCAGATAGATGCTCTCGACATCATGGGCGTGAACTCTGCCAACTATCTCATTGCGCCGAAACTTCTCGGACTTATCACGCTGATGCCATGCCTCGTAATCTTTGCCGACGGTATGGGCATAGTGGGTGCATACGCCACGGCATACATAGGACATATACTGTCGCCTGACGACCTGACTCTCGGCCTGCAGCATGCCTTTAACCCCTGGTTCATCTGGATGTCGATAATCAAGAGCATAGTGTTTGCCTTCATCATTGCCAGTGTGTCGTCATTCTGCGGCTACACCGTGACCGGTGGTTCGGTGGAGGTGGGCAAGGCCAGTACCTCGGCAGTGGTGAACAGCAGTATCCTTATTCTCTTTGCAGATGTATTCCTAACGCAGTTGCTGTCGTAGTGGTTTTTGAGGAGTTAAGGGGAGTTAGTAGGAGTGATAGAGGAGTGATAGAGGAGTGATAGGGGAGTGATAGAGGAGTGATAGGGACAATACGTATGTTGTATTATATTGTGTTGGATGAAAAGAAGGGATGTCAAATACATTTAAAAATATATTAGCGTGGCAGAAAGCGTATCAGTATTGCTTGGCTGTATATAGGAATACCGCAAATTTTCCGGAATTTGAGAAATATGGCCTGCGCTCACAGTTTACAAGAGCGGCAGTGTCAGTCACGGCAAATATAGCAGAAGGTTATAGAAAGCTGAGCAAACAAGACAAACTGCGTTTCTTCAATATTGCACAAGGTAGTCTGGATGAGTGTAGAAATTATAACATGTTGTCTAAAGACTTGGGTTATATAACGGAAGAACAATATAATGAATTGGAATACCTTGCAGATGGTTCAAGTAAATTCTTGAATGCTTATTGTGTAGGTATAGTGAGAAAAAGTGGGGTAAAGGATGATTGAAAAAAGTGAAACGTAAGATTGATAGAATGAGATGTGGGGCAAGTTTAAAGTGAATGTGTTGGATGTGAATTAGGCAAGCCTAATGTCCCTATCACTCCCCTATCACTCCTCTATCACTCCTCTATCACTCCTCTATCACTCCCTTATCACTCCCCTTCACTCCCTTACAAAAGCTATCCCCCCCAAAAAAAATCTAAAAAATGATTGAAATAAAACACCTATATAAATCCTTTGAGGACAAGGAAGTCCTCATCGATATCAACGCTACGTTTGCGGATGGCAAGACAAACCTCATCATCGGACAGTCGGGCTCGGGCAAGACGGTGCTGATGAAAAACATCGTGGGACTGTTTACCCCTACAAAGGGCGAGATACTCTACGATGGGCGCAACTACGTGCAGATGTCGAAACACGAGAAAGTGGAGATGCGGCGCGAGATGGGTATGATATTCCAGTCGGCGGCGCTCTTCGATTCGCTCTCGGTCTTGGAGAACGTAATGTTCCCACTGGACATGTTCTCCACCATGACGTTGCGCGAGCGTACACATCGTGCCATGGAATGTCTCGACCGCGTAAATCTTACGGGTGCCGAAAAGAAATACCCTGGCGAGATATCCGGCGGTATGCAGAAGCGTGTAGCGATAGCGCGTGCCATAGCACTGAATCCCAAATACCTCTTCTGCGACGAGCCAAACTCTGGTCTTGACCCTAAAACCAGCCTTGTCATTGACGAACTCCTGCATGGCATCACGGAAGAGTTTGGTATCACCACCATAATAAACACCCACGACATGAACTCCGTCATGGGCATAGGCGACAAGATAATTTTCATCTGCAAAGGACGAAAAGAGTGGGAGGGTGACAAGACCATGGTGATGTCGGCCACGAATGAGAATCTCAACGACCTCGTCTTCGCTTCCGAATTGTTCAAGAAGGTGAAGAAAGTGGAGATGCGCGAACAGGAATAAATGAAAGTGCTAATCTTGCAAAAAACACATTGAAAATTTTGTATATAAAGAAATAATGTGTAATTTTGCAAATAGAAGTAGGGATTAAAATATGAAAAGCAGAAGTGAAATACTCAATATGGCAAGGGAAACCATACACAGCGTAGCACCAGAGGCTACGGTTAAGTTGTATGGTTCGGAGGCACGTGGAGACAGTTCTGCAGATTCAGATATGGATTTTCTTGTTATACTACCCATGGAGCGAGGTGCAGATTTCAGAAGAAAGGAAAGGGAAATAACCGAAGCGCTTCTCTTTAATGTAGAACTGGAAACAGGTGTAGAGATGAGTCCGTATGTTGTTCCGCTTGACTGGTGGAACAACCATCCCAACAGCGAGTATAAATACAATGTTGAAAACGAGGGAATCCTTCTATGAAGCAAACATTGAGCGCAGAAGACAGAAAGGCTCTGGTAAAGTATAGAATAGAACGGGCCTATGATACACTGAAGGAAGCAGACTATAATGCAAAGGGCGGATTATACAACATTGCAATGAACCGTTTGTATTATGCTTGCTATTATGCTGCATCAGCAGCATTGATTTCGATAGGTGTAAGTACGCAGACACATTCGGCTGTGCGTACAATGCTTGCATTGCATTTCGTGAAAGACGGGAAACTGGCAAAAAAGCATCTGACAACACTAACGCTGTTGTTTCATAATCGTCAATCATCGGACTATGATGATTTTATCTGCAATGACAAACAAACCTTTGACGAAAACAGAATACTTGCTCAGGAGTGTGTGGATGCTATCGGTAGTTTACTTGTAATGAAATAATGAAATGCTCTCGACTGCCTTCCGAACTGTTCAAGAAAGTGAAGAAAGCGGAGATGCGCGAACAGGGTGAATAACCCTATTCTTTTGTAAGAATAATCTAAAAGCAATCATATTACGAGGTAATTTGGTTGCTTTTACAGTGTAAATATAGTTTGATAAAATAATTAAAAAATGGAAAAGACATTAGTGATATTGAAACCCAGTTGTGTGATGCGTTCACTCGTGGGCGAAGTGACAAAGCGTTTTGAACAGAAAGGCCTGCGCCTTGCAGGCATGAAGATGTGCCAGCTCACTGACGAGCAGATGAGTGAGCACTATGCACAGCATAAGGGCAAGCCGTTCTTCCAGCAGTTGAAGGATGCCATGACTGTCACCCCCGTTGTGGTGTGCTGCTATGAAGGCATTGATGCCGTGGAGGTAGTACGCCAGATGGCAGGGCCGACGAGTGGGCGAAAGGCATTGCCCGGCACGATACGCGGCGACTTCTCCATGTCGTTTCAAGAGAATATCGTTCATGCCAGTGATTCGAAGGAGAATGCAGCCATCGAACTGAAACGTTTCTTCCGTGATGACGAGATATTTGATTACGATATGCCTTTGCAGGGCTTCCTTTACGCAGCCGACGAGCTGTAGAAATGTGAAAGGTGAAATGTGAAAGGTGAAATGTGAAAGGTGAGTCCACTCTTTACATTTCACCTTTCACATTTCCCCCTCCCTACGGGGGAGGGATGGGTTGGGGCTCCTTTTAATCCCATTCGTAGTTAAAAAAGCGGTATTTGTCTATAATAATCGTGGGATTGATTTTTTTTTCTGTTAAGATGTTAAACCTTGTTTTGTGTTGCTCCGTCACAATGATAAAAGAAAAAACAAAATGAAAAATAAATATTTGATGGATACAAAACAACGATTATGGGGACTTCTGTTAATCCTCGTTTTACAATCTTCTATTTTTGTTCTGCATTCCAAAGCGCAGGATTCTATTTCTACAACCAAACCAGCCATTACCGGTACACTTATTGACAAGGAGGAGAAGGAACCGCTTCTTCAGGCTACGGTGCAGGTACTCAAGGCTGCCGACTCTACTTATGTCAGCGGTGCGGTGAGCGACCTTGACGGTAATTTCTCCGTCAGTGTGCCTGAGGACGGCAAGTATATTGTCAAGATTACCAATATTGGTTACAAAGGCATTACTCGCAACGTGACCATAAAAGACGGTCAGTCATTCGCCTTCGGACGTCTGAACATGGAGACCGATGCCGTGATGCTGAAGGAGGTCGTTGCCAATGGTGTGGCAGCGAAGGTGATTGTGAAGGAAGATACCTTTATATATAATGCCGCTGCATACCGTACGCCGGAAGGTTCCGTCCTAGAGGAACTGGTGAAGCGTCTGCCGGGTGCGCAGATTGATGATAGCGGTAAGATTACCATCAACGGTAAGGAGGTGAAGAAGGTGAAGGTTGACGGCAAGGAATTCATGAGCGGCGACACACAGACTGCACTGAAGAACCTTCCTACGGCCATCATTGACAAGGTGAAGGCTTACGACGAGAAGAGTGACATGGCCAAGCTCACCGGAGTGGACGATGGAGAGGAGGAGACCGTGCTCGACTTCAACATCAAGCGAGGCATGAACAAGGGTATCATCAGCAACATCGACCTGTCCATCGGTACCAAGCATCGCTATTCGGAACAGGGAATGTTTGGAAGCATGAAGGATAACAGCCGACTGTTTATCATGGGCAGTGCCAACAATACCGGCGACCGTGGCTTCAGCACTGGCGGCCGTGGCGGTTTCGGCAACCGTGGCAACGGACTGCAGGCTAACAAGATGCTGATGGCAAACTACAACTATGAGATTAAGGACAAACTGAGAATCGACTTCGGTATCCAATGGAGACACGGCGACACCGACACATGGAACAAACGCTCCAGTGAGAATTTCGTGTCAACAGTAGGTTCATTCAGCAACAGCCTTTCACAGAGCTATGGCCGCAGCAACTCATGGAACTTCAACGGTCGCCTGGAGTGGAAGCCGGATACACTGACCACCATCTCGTTCCGTCCTTCATACTCTACATCATCCAACGACTCACGTTCTGACAGCCGCAGTATGTCATACAACTCTGACCCTTATTCATACGATGAGGTGAACGACCCACTCAACACTGCAGAGCTTGATGCCCTGAACAGGAAGATATACATGGAGAGCCTTGGTGCCGATTCACTGCTCATCAACGGCAGACAGAACAACTCCCTGAGCTACAGCACCAACAAGAACCTCAACCTGCAGCTCGTGGCATCGCGCAAACTGTCAAGCCGCGGCAACAGCGTGACCGTGCAGGCACGCTATCGCGACACCGACAGCGACAGCGAGTCACTGTCAACACAGAATGTGACGCTGTACCGTCCATCAACGGCTGACTCCATATATTATAAGAACCGTTACAACCTCACGCCGGGCGACAACAAGACTTTCTCGCTCACGGGTACATACTCGGAGCGCCTGTCAAAGTACTCGTTCCTGCAGTTGCGATATATGTATCAGTATAGCCACCGCACAAGTGAGCGTTCTACATACGACTTCTTCAACAAGGACGACTACAGTATGTTTGACGGTTTCTCCAAGACTGCCGACTGGGCTTACCGCAACTTCAATGCGTTTACGGATCCTTATGCGCCGCTCAGCACATATTACAGCGATTCACTCAGCCGCTACTCTGAGTACAACAACTATACGCACGAAATCGAGTTGACATGGCGTCGCGTGACTAACAATTACAACCTCAACCTCGGTATCATGCTGCAGCCACAGACACAGCACATGATATACGATTATCTGGGCAAGCACCATGACGTGCAGCGCTCGGTGACCAACTTCACACCGACGCTCGACTTCCGCTATCGTTTCACAAAGCAGAAGAGCATACGCCTGAACTACCGCGGCAACACATCGCAGCCGTCAATGACAGACATGCTGCCGATTACCGACGATACCGACCCGCTGAACATCTCTATGGGTAACCCAGAGTTGAAGCCGTCGTTCACACAGTCGTTCAGCGTGCGCTACAACAACTACGTGCAGAGCCACATGCGTACCATCATGGCGTTCATCGACTATTCGAACACCTCAAACAGCGTATCGAACATGACAACATACGACGAGCGCACTGGCGGACGCACCACCAAGCCGATGAACATCAACGGTAACTGGAACATCAGAAGCTCATTCATGTTCAACACTGCACTTGACACCGTGGGTGTGTGGAACTTGAGCAGCATGACCAACCTGTCATACCAGAACCACGTGAGCTACATAAACCTCAACCGTTCGGCTGAGGCCACGAAGAACTACACTCGTGAGACAAACATTTCTGAACGTCTGGGTCTGTCATACCGCAACTCATGGCTTGAGGTAGAGCCTAACGGCAACGTTACTTACAACATAGCAAGAAACAAGCTGCAGCCTAACGCTAACCTCGATACATGGCAGTTCCAGTATGGTGTTGACATCACGGCCACAGCGCCATGGGGCACGAGCATCTCTACCGGTGCGCACATGTCGTCACGCCGTGGCTACAGCGAGGCATCGTTCAATACGGACGAGTTTATTTGGAATGCACAGATATCGCAGTCGTTCCTGCAGAACAGGTCACTCACCGTCATGCTGCAGTTCTATGATATACTGAACCAGAGGAGCAGTTTCTCACGCAGCCTCAATGCTATATCGCGCAACGATACATACTACAACTCCATCAACAGCTACGCCATGCTTCACGTAGTCTATCGCTTCAATGCCTTCGGCGGCAAAGCCGGACGTCAGGCTATGCGTCAGGGACGCAACGGTGGCCGTGGTGGTGAAGGAGGTCCTGGTGCTCCTGGTCCTGGTGCTCCTGGTGGCCGTGGCGGCTTCGGTGGCGGCGGCTTCGGTGGCGGCGGCTTTGGCGGCGGTCCGATGGGCGGCGGAATGTTCTAAAGTGAAAAAGTGAAAGATTAAAGAATGATATAATTAAATAGAAAAAAAGTGATTAAAAGAAAGTGGG